>FWPU01001139.1_pt1 | contig 82379 bp, 80 predicted proteins | sample 2228361 | NCBI WGS metagenome assembly FWPU01 (sample SAMEA103939777, study PRJEB20133) | metagenome | reverse complement strand
ACCCACCAGCTGGTTGTTCGCGTTGTAGGTGCGGGTCTGTCCCTTGAACACCGTCGGGTTCTGCGCGGGGTCGTAACTGAAGGCGCCTGCCCCGCCTCCCGGTTGGCTTTTCTCATGTTATATAGCAAGTCTCGTCCGAAAGCAAGCTTTTTTCAGGGCGGGTGAGAGGATTGTTTGAGAAATTCCCGGCTGGGCAAACGCAGACCGCACAGACGCGTCATGCGTCAACGCACACCATCAAAACACCCCCTGTACCACCACCTCGCCGGACATGCCGGTGATGTCCACGTCGTTGCGGGCGGGGTCGAACCGCGACGTTGGCTGACCGTTCACGCGCACCTCGCGCAGAGGTAGCCCTTCGGGGTGTCGGAAGCGCACGAGCATTTTCGGGGGCGTTTCCCGCAGTTGCAGGTTCACCCGCGCGGTGATGCGCTTGTTGTCGGGTGCGGTGTCGTATTGCACGCTGACCCTGCCCCAGCGCGTGCTGACGTCGGTGGCATACAGGGGGTTGCCTGCCTGAAACCATTCGCGCGGTATCGCCCTGCCAAAGTGCAGTATCTGTTCGTTGGCGTACACGAACATTGCGCGGAGCCAGCTGATGGCGTTCGCCTCGTCGCTGGTCTTGAAGTGGGCCGCGTTGGAGTAGCCCAGCACGGGCATCGGATGCTCGACCATCGCGTTCATCTCTTCGCGGTAGCAGGCGCACCAGGCGTTGAAGAACATCCAGATGAAGATTTCCGGCTCGTCGCGGTCGAGGTGGGGCATCAGTCCCGCCAGCAGGTTGGGCTGGATCGAGAACCCCGCCCGGTCGAACCAGTTCGCCTCGAAGTCGGGGATAAGGTAGCCGTAGGGCGGCTTGGGGTAGCGGTTGTCCTGAAAGTCGTCCAGAATCCAGCCCGCCTGCGGGCTGTCGGGCGCGTACAGTCCGCTGATGAGCAGGTAGACCGAGCCTTCCAGCACCTCGCGAATCCAGCCCACGTCGCGCCGCCGCTGATACAGACGGCTGGGATAGTGCGGAACCCATCTGCCGTCGCGCAGGCGCACCAGCGGCGAATGCTGGCGCATGGTTTCGAAGCCGCGAATCAGGTCGGCACGGTAGGCGTCTGCCTCGGCGCGGAGGCGCGGGGCTTCCGGATGTCCGATAGCAGATAGCGCTTTCGCGGCGGTATCCACCCCCCGCCAGGTGAGCGCGTTGGTGGAGAGCCAGTAGTGGAAGTCGGTCACATCCTCCAGACTGCCCGCCGGGAGGAAACCGTACTCCCACCCGCGCGAATGGGGCAGGGGGCGCATGGTGTTGCGTCGCTGGCGGAACACCCAGTCGCAGCCGGCAATCAGCGAGGGGGCAACCGACCTCAGCCACTCCGCGTCGCCGGTCAGGAAGTAGTGCATGCCCATCACCCACAGCACCCAGCCGTGATGCTGGTTGTACGCGCCGCACTCGTAGCCGCCTGCACCGTAGTACATGCCTTCGTAATCGGTGAAGTTGCCCGGCTGGGGCGCTGTGCCCTGATACTTCACCCACACCTCGATACGGCGACGCGCCTCCTCGTGCAAACCGCGCTGGTCCAGCTCGTGCGTGACCATGCACGCCTCGTTGGTGAAGTTGCCGTAGGTGGACGTGCCGACGGAGGTGTTGATGAGGCTGCTGTCGTCGGGCATGGTGCAGTCGGTGACATGCACATAGTTCAGGTGCGATGCGTGCAGGGCGGTCACGTGCGGTTCGGGGCAGGCGAGCTGTGAGCCCTGTTGTGCCTGCTCGCGCCAGAAGGCGGCGACCGCGCGATAGCACTCATCAAAGGACAAAGTCTCCAGCGACTCCAGTTCGTGCGGCTGTTCCACGGCGATATAGGGTATCTTCAACAGCAGTTCGCAGGACTCGCCCGGCTGAAGAGTCTGCCGGAACAGCACGCGGTTGCCCTGCGGGTCGGGGCGCATGGTGCTTTCCCAGCAGGCACGGATGGGTTTCTGTCCATGCCACTCCGAACGTAGCAGGTTGCCGTCCACGCTCAGTGCATCACGCTCACTGCGAGGCACAAGGTAGTCGTCCTGACCGTTCGATGCGTAACCGTTATGCGAGCGGGTTGACCGGTGCGAGAAGGACACGGGCAGTTGCGCCTCAGTCGTAGCCTCGCCGACATTGCGGAAGCGAAACCGCACCATCGCCACCACCGTATCGTCGCTCGCCATACTGAGGTCATCAGTGCGCTTCTCCAGCGGCACCGCGAAGCTCTTCTGCTCAATGCTGATGTCGCCATCCTGCGCGAGGATGTTATACGCCAGCACGGGAGCCGGGTCGGTGAATCGCGCCGTAATGAACCGCCTCTCCAGCCCGAAGAAGAAGCGGGCGTCGCCGTCGCACAGGAAGCGGTCGGTGTCCCTGCCGCGGATGCTGGTAACGTTCCATTGCGCCAGCACGAGGTCGCCGTTTGCCTCCAGACCGAACCGCTGGCGGTTGTTCTTCCATCCCAGGTTGGTGCTGACCACGTGCGGGCGGGGTTGCCCGTAGAACGCGCCTGCATAGGTCTGTTCCCGGTGCTCGCGCACGCGCTGGTTCAGCGTCTTCGCGCCCGCAATGCGTCGCTGGTAGTCGGCAAAGGTGGTGGGGTCATCGGCGAAGGCGATGTATACACCCTGCTCGGCGTACCAGATGGGACCCTCCTCTTTCAGGCTTTGCAGGGAGATGGTGAACGTATCGTTGTCCAGCCCGAAGGTGACGTGCCCCTCATCCCCGCAGTAGCGATGGGCAGGCTCCATGTGCGTGACGCGGATTTCGAAAGAACGCTGAGACGCCTGCTCCAGATGTACCACGCCACCCACAGCACGAACGCCGCGGGGATTCGAAATGGCGCGGCTGATGACGGCGTTATACCCGCTCAGGCGGATGCGCGCGCCCGGAGTTTGCCTCCCCGCGTCCAGCTCCACCCGCAGACGACTGACGACAGGTCTGGAGGTGGTGAAGATGCTGACCGCGCGTAACTGTTGGGGGTTGGGCACTTCCACTTTCACGCCCAGCGTGCGGCGGAAGGTCACATCGTAATCGGCCAGTTCCGGGAACTCCGCGCACAGCCCCTTGAAGGTGACCACCAGCGCATCCCGACCTTCTGGCTGGACGTTAATCTCTGCCTTCTGCCACTGGCTGTTGAACTGGTCGTCGACGGGCGTCCAGCCGAAGTCGCACGGGTTGTCGAGGTCGCGGGCAAACTCGAGGCGAACGTCGGGCCATGTCTTGCGCAGGTAATAAAGGTTCACCGTCGGGGGGCGTTCGCTCCGGAAGCGCAGGCGCAGTCGGCAGATGTCGCGCGGCTCCTCGAAGCGGTATTCGCCCCGCTCGCAGTTGGGCAACGCAAATGGCGTGATGTCGAAATCGTTCATCTTGACCTCCTCGCTGAGACACCCTGTTGCCAGGGCGCCCATCCATAACAGCACGATGATCGAGACGGTAAGCTCTCTTCGCCACACCTCGCTCACCTCAGGCTCAGGGTGACCACCCGTCGAGCGGGCACGCCCACAATCACGCTTCCCGACCGAATCTCCAATCGCTCCTGCGGTCTGCCAATCAGGTCGGTTCGCCAAGCCTCGCGGGGTATCCACCTGCCGAACTGCACCTGCGCCCGCACATTTCGGGAGTCGGCGTTGTAGAGACGGACGTGCAGGCGGTCGTCGCTCCGTGTCAGCCCACCTACCAGCACCGAACCGTCGGGCGAGTGCACCTGCAGGAACGATTGGGCAGGCGGGTCTGGAAGGCGCTCCTGCACGGTTGCCACCTGTGCCTGCAGGGGCGAGGGAGTTCTGGGGTCACACATAAGCGCCAGCGACTCCCATCCGAAGCGGGTAGCGGATGCAGGCTCGAAGCCTTTCTCGCTGAGTCGAATGGCGAACCCGAACACCATGTCGCCGCCCTGTGACGCCTTGTAGTTGGTGTCCCAGTAGTTATTGAACACGTACGCGAACACCGAACCGTTCATCCCCTCCAGCCTGCCCCTCCACAAGCCCTTGAAGAAATCGTTGAACGTCAACAGAGGGGCATGAGGAGTGGCGACCAGCGCAGTGGAGCGTCCGTCGCTCAGCGCGGCGAAGCTGTGCGTGGTGTACCACTCGCGACAGCCACCCGGTATCTGTTCGGTCTCCACCTGCAGGACGCCGTAGGGCAGTTCCACATAGCCTCTGATCGCTTTCTCATCTGCGAAACGAAACGGGAAGGCGAAATAGCCCGCCTCCTTCGTGAGCGTCTCCTCTTTGTGCAGGACGTTCAGGAACTCTACCCTGCCGTCGCGCCAGAGAATCATCCATGTGTCCACCGGAGGCAGGCTCTGTCCCGTGCGATGGATCCGCAGGACGGCACGAACGGCGCCGTTTTCCACCAGCTCCATGCTGGCGCGCTGGTGAGTGAACACTTCGTACTTCGGCTCGGCGAGGTGGGGGTACATCATGCGTGTGCCTTCACCGCCCAGCACGTACAGGAACTGGTTCAGCCCGTAACCGCCACGTGTGTCCACCCATTCCCGTCCGCGTTTAACATCCTTCAAGCTGACCACTGCGCCCGTGCGAGAGTGGATGCGCAGACGAAACCCGGCGCCTTCCCAGCTCCATGAATCCCCAGCCTGCCTCAGGAGCGGAGCTGTAGCGACCGGCTCGGATGGCTCCAGCACGAAGCTGGCGTAGCCTATCGGCGGCACTTTCTCGGCAACAAAAAGCAGGTTCGCGCCCTCGCGCTGTACCGTCAGCGTTCGCTGAGTGCGCACGTCACGCACGCGCCACGCACGTCCGACGTCGGGGAGGGGCACTGCGCAGGGCACATCGCGCTCCCAGCTGAACTCGTTCCAGACTACCACAGCCCTCGCCCGGGCTGGAGACAGCGCATTTCTCGTAGGGAGCAGGGAAGAAAGGTCTCGCCGGGCGCGGTTCTCCAGCAGCTGCGCCTTTTCGGCTGAGCGCAGGGCGTACGCCCGTTTGAACTCCCACTGATGCTTCGTCTGCTCGCTGTGCGGTTCGGACACACTGCACCATGCGCCCCAGGTGTGCTCGTCAAAGAACAGTACATCCTCCCACGCGCCATGTACATCGCCAGCGGGAAAGTGACGGCGGGGATGGTGCACGCTAACCAGCGCAAGCCACGCTTCGGCGGTCTCCAGACGGCGCTTCGCCCAGCGCACCAGCGCGGTTTCATGAGCAGTAGAACCCGCGCCGTCCTCCCAGTACACCCCGAAGTCGCCGCGGAACACCGGCAGGCAGTTGCCGAACTCCTTCTCCACATACCGGAAGAACTCGTCCACAGTGGACACCACAATCTGGGGATACGCCCACTGCGCGTTCCAGCGGGCGATGGTGTCGGCATAGCGCGGGTCCAGCGGCTCGTTGTCGAAGAAGCCTCCGTAGGCGTACACGGCATCGCAGGGATAGTCACGGTTGACGAACCCACGCAGGTAGCCGATAATGTGCGGCTCCGCTTCGTCCACAGAGCCGGTCAGGTTCAGCCGGCGCACATAGCCGTAGCTGTCGGTAAGGATGGTCAGGACGCGCGAGCCGTCGATGCCCTCCCACCAGAAGGGAGACTGCACCACGCGCTGGTCTGCATGAGAGAAGAGAGGCGCATGGTACTGGTTCACCGCCTCGGCAAAGTAGCGTATGCCCGCCAAGCGCAGGAACATCGGCAGGGTACCGACCGCCGTCGGCACGTCGGTGAGGTTGGCGGAACGCACTGCCCCAAGCCCGCAGGACTGTGCCAGCTCCTGTGCTCGACCGACCACCCGCACCATCTCCTCGCCAGAGCAGAGTCCGGTCAGCATATTCAGATACAGCCCCTGCAGGCTGATGCGTCCCTCTCGGATGCACGGCACCAGCCTGCGCCAGAAGTGCAGGGGATGCTTCTGGCGGAAAAGCACCGCCTGATAGGCGACCTCCAGGTTCCATTTGAACTGCCGGTTCTCCTCGCACATACGGCAAGCGAGCAGGGTATTCTCGTTGTGACGCTGGAACACGCGCTCCTGCCAGTCGGTATAGCCGATGTCGGTGTGGCTGGATGGCGTTACGAATATCTTCCAGCGTCTTTCGGGGCGACCTTCGAAATCTGCGTGCCACTGGCGGTCTGCAGAGCGCACGAGAAGGCGCATTTTCTGAGGCTGTTCCAGCGGCGGCACGAAGAGCGTGAAACTGTTTTCGCCCGGCTTGAGGGTCACCCTCTGTGTGCTGTCGGCAAGGCCCTCCACACTTGCTTCGACGTCACCTTCCAGCCCGGCGTTGTTCAGCCTCACGCGCACTGCCTGCTTCAACCGTCCATCGATCTGGCGAAAGAGCGGGGTCGTTTCTGCCGAGAGGTTTTGCACGTCGGGGCGTTCGGGCAGGGGCAGACCACCCTCCAGCATCAGCGCGTCGTACAGCATCCAGCTGCCTTCCTGCACGGTCAGCGTGATGACGTTCTCACCGGTTTGCAGGTGACCCGAAGAGAAGAGGAAGGACAGACTGTGTGTCCGTCCTGCACGCGGGTCGGTGAGCGCAACGTCGCCTGCGCCTGCGGGGAGACGGAATCGGCAGGAGTAGCGCTCGTTGACCTTCACCTCCAGCAGGGGCGCAGCCGCATAGTGAGTATTCACCAGCTGGATGGTGAACCGACACACGCCCCTCGGTACTTCATCCAGCTGAAACAGGATGCGGAAGGGATGTTCCCGCGAACCCGCCCAGGCATCAGCCGGACCGGGATGAATATAGCTCCAATCCCGGCGCGGGTCGCTCTTGCCGATGCGATATTCCACATCGCCGGGGAAGCGCCGGAGGTAATCGGTATGACGCCTCGCCAGCGCGAACTCACCATAGTCGCCGTCCGGTTCTCCCAGCTTCCACAGCACCACACCCTGTTCGGTTGCCATGATACCACCACACCTCATCCTGCGTATTGTTCTGCATCAGAACGAACGTCACCAGCGATATGCCTTCGCCCCGGCGAGACGCAATCGCCACCAGTTGCCACGACGCTGTGGCTCCACGGCGGGCACGTCACCGTCCACGCACTGCACCCTCTCCGGCACGGGGAAGCGCGAGGCGTCCAGTTCGATCACGAAATCACTCTCGCGCGGGTAGGCGATAAGCTCCCAGCCCTGTCCGCGCCGTCGCAGGAGAACGCTTCCGTTTGTGCGCACCGCTCCGGAGTCTACCACCTTGCCTTCGCTGTTCAGGTTGCGGGTGTACAGCGCCAGCCGGTCTGCGCCTGTGCTTCTTTCGGGCACGAAGCGGATGGTTCTGCCGTTGTCGCGAATCTGCAGGACGCCCAGCAGGTTGCGCCCGTGTCGGTCGACCTCGCCTTCCAGCGGAACACGCGCTCCCCCGACCGCCCACAGACCGATGCTCCACTGGTAGTCGCCGTCGGGGATATTTTCGGGCACGGTCACGGTATATTCGCCATCCAGTATCTGCTCCCCGCGACGCCACTGCGAGGTGGGTTTGGGCAGGGGATGGTCTTGCTGGAACTTGATGCCCTCGTCCCACGGCTCGGGGGGTAGCTGGCTGAAGTGTACGAAGCAGACGTAGTCTCTGTTCAGCGTGTCGTTCACGTGCCAGCGGTAGGCGACGCGGAAGGTGCGTGTGCCTGTCTGTGCAAACTGCGCCACTTCCGGTCGGATGCGCTTCAAGCCGGTCAGGTTCCAGTGCGCGAGGTTCCGCGCGTTGACGAACAGGCTGGCTGACGTCTCGGCGTAGTCGACCACCACGCCCTGCCTCTCGGCGGTGTAGGCGGTGACCCCTGCGCCTGTTGCCAGCCAGCCAAACTGCGGTAAGGTGAACGCCCCCACGCGCAGAGGCTCCTTCGCGCCGTTGGCGACGATGGTCAGCCCGTTGTCGTAGCGCACACGCATGCGCTCCCACCTGCCTGCCTTCGCCGCGGTGGTGCTGTCCACCCATTTGCCGTCCACGTGATACTCGATGCTGACCGGCTTCGCGGTGGCATAACGCGCCATCACCGGCGTCAGCAGGTGATGCTCCAGCCAGGCGTAGGGGATAAGGTTCCACACCGCACTGCCCAGAAAGCCCGCGTGCCCATAAGCGACCTCCTGCACGCGGTACTGGTCCAGAATCACCACAGGGGGTACCGCTCCCCAGCGGGCATTGCTCCACCATCGCTCGTAGTAGCCCATGCCGTGGTTGAACTGCAGGGGATGTATCTTCAGCAGGTCAAAATCCACCGCGAGAGGCGCTTCCAGCCCCTGTCCCCAGCTCCAGCCCGTGCCGAACTGTGCTTCCACACCGTCCAGACAACCGCTCCAGTACCAGTGGTTGTTTCCCTCGCCGAAGGTGGGTCCTCCGTGAACCTTGCGCTCGTATTCCCACAGGGCACGATGCACGTCCCACACACGCCGGAACATACCGGCGCCCTCCTCGCCCGCCCGCATATCCACGTGAAACCACGGAGGCACGGCGGAGTGCACGTCCAGATAGTTGGCGTTCGTGCCGTAACGCCGATGGATTTCAGGCGACTGTGTCTCCGCCAGGCGCAGGATAGCATTGGGCTTCACGGCAAAGGACTGGATTTTGGTGCCCGGGTTGTACCACGCCAGCTGCTTCTTTCCCCCCGAGTCCAGCGCGATGTCGTTCTCGTCGTAATAGTCATAGTTCGGGTAATAGTCCACGTAGTTCTCGTGCAGGGCGACGAGATAGCCCAGTCGCACGCCGGTCTGCACCAGCACCTTCATGCCCTCGTCGCCGCCCAGATCAGCGTTCGCAGGGATGTGCATGGGCAGGGCGTTGTCGTAGCCACTGCGTTGCCACACGTGGATGAGCGCGATGCAGTTCGTGATGCCGTACTCGGTCAGCTTCTCGAAGTCGCGAGCAATCTCCTCGAAGCGTCCGCCCCAGATGTCCAGCACGATTTTATCACCGACCTGCTTCAGGAATGGTGAGGGCGAATTCGGGATGTTCGGGAGCACTTCAGCGGCGTGCCACGAGGCAGTGAACACTGCCCGCTCGCGCAGGAGATTGCGCCTGCCGTCGGTCAGGGCGCCATATTGCGCCCGTAAGCCGTCGTGGAAGGTGGCGTTGCTGTGCGTCCAGTCCAGAATGGCGTTGACGAACAGGTTTTCCGCTGGCAGGTAGAAGACCTGTCCTCCGTAGTAGGGCGTGACCACCTGCCTGCGCCTCAGCACCGGGCCCCACGCGCCGGCGTCCATCTGGCGAATCACCGGGCGGTCGCACTCCACGCTCAGCACCAGGCTCTTGTGGGAGATGGTCGCCTGTATGCGCAGGGTGGCGGTGTCATTGCCCACGCGATAGGTGCGCACCACCACGATGCCGTTGCCGTTTCGGCTCCATCTGACGTCGACCGGTGTTGCCCCGGTCACCCAGTCCACGCGAGCGCTGGTAGCCAGAGGCACCTGCACCGGCGTATCGCCCCTCATCTGTGCCCAGAGAGTCCAGTTTCCGAAGAGGCTCTGGTCGTCACGAGCAGGTTTGGCAAGGCGGTATTCCAGCGTGCCGTCCGCGCCGGCGTAACGCAGGATGGCGGTGTCTGCGCGAAGCTCCACCGTGTTGCGCCCGGCGAACGCACTGCGCGGCGCCACCGTGCCTGACGGCGTGGAATACAGCGCGTCGAGTTTGAGGGGCGGCGGCGCAGGACGCACAACCGGCTTCGGCTGATAGCCCTCCAGCACCAGCTCGCGCTCTGCCCACAACGAGAAGTCGAAGGAGGGATTGTCGTTGGGACCGGGGTCGGTCTCGAAGCGGATAGTCACCTTCTGCCCTGCAAAGGCAGAAAGGTCTACCCGGAACGGTTTCCAGTCGGCGTCGCGGCAATGCTCTTCCAGCACCTTCTTGCCGTTGACGAAGATTCGGAAGGTGGCGCCATCCGACCGGGTTACGATGTCGGGGCGCATGGCGGTGAACCCGCGCAGAAACACGCCTTTCGCCCGTGGCAGCTGGAAGGTAAAGGTCTGAAAAGTCACGCCGGTACCGCCTCGCCACGGACAGTGCAGAAGGAACGCCTGCTTGCCGCTCACCAGTCCCGCCGGCTGGCACGCCACACCCGTTTGCTCCTCGAAGTAGCCCGACCATCCCGGCGGGAACAGCTTTTCTGCCTGCCCGCGATAGGCATAGCCGAGCGTATACAGCCCGATCTCGTCCAGCTTCATCACGGGTGCATCGGGCGTGATGACCAGTGTACTGTTGCTCATGGTGGAACGGACACCCCCCTTCGGCTGAGTTGGCTTCCTCGTCGCTCTCCCTCTCTTTGGCGGTGAGCCATATCTTGTCCTGCCGGAGGGAGATCCTGAGAGTGTGTTTGAAAGATCGCGTAGCGTGGGATTCCAGAAATCCCCTCCTGCTTCCGTGTTTGAAATCTCCCCTGACACCCGTTGCAGTGCAGGAAGCGAAGTGACGAAGCAACCTCCTCCGACTGCTGCGTTTCGTCAGGAGGATGCTTCGCATTCGCCCAGCATGACATGAAATAGATTCACTATGTCATTTAATGCTGTCATTCTGAGCGAAGCGAAGAATCTCTGAGATGCTTCGGCTAACGCCTTAGCATGACGAAAGGATTGGAAGGCGAGGCTCCCGTCGAGCCGCAAACATACTCCCAAACGACTCACAGGTACTGTGTCACATGTTTTTCAAACGTCCTCCTGCTTCCCTTGACATTTTGCAGATGGTATGATAGACTGTAAGTGCACTCTCACCCCTCGTGAAAGGAGCAAGGAGATGAAACGACTTGCTTTGCTACTTATACGGGGGGGGTACTGACCGCCCTCACCCTGCTGTGTCTCGCGCAGGCGAACGCATCGGTCAGGATGTACGTGCTGTGGCAACCCGTCCACAACGGCGATTGGCAACGGGCAGATAGCGGTTCCACCATCGGCGGCGCGTTCCAGGTGCGAGTGGTGGTTCAGCCAAACAGTGGATACCTCTATGGCAACACGGCAACCGTCGTCAGTAGCTCGGTGACCGAGCTGGCAGACCATCACTTCGGACCGCGTTCTCTCGGCAGCTTTGTATTGAGCCAACCGAATGAGAGTTACGGTGACCCCACCAGCAACGTCGCCGTGCTTCAGAGCGACTATCTGCACATCCCCCACAATGCCACTTACCGTCTGCGGGTCACCGTGTTCTATAGGGTTTTCCCTCCGCCTCAATCTCAGCCGGTGCAGGAGACAGCAGAGATGGACATCACTCTGAGCAACCTGCGCGTGGTGGACAGCCGACCGGAGGCATGGTTTGCGTGGGCCCCGGAGACGATGACCTCTGTGCCTTTCTCGGTGAGCCTTCAGCACGCTCAGCAGGGAGACTGCACGGTAAATCTGGAAATCTATCGCAGTGACAACAATACCACACCGGTGTTCACGGCGCAGTTTCCGCGTTCGGGCGAGCCGCCTGTCAATCGTCCTGGGGTGTGGCAGTGGTCATGGGACGGTCGGCTGGCGGATGGTTCATTGGCAGAGCGAGGGGTATACTTGTGTCGGGTCGTTGTGTTCGCATGGTGTGGGCCCGGTCCCGACCCAGCCTTTCTCGATCAGGACAGCAACATCTCCTCTTTCCTGCAGGTGCTGCCCAAACCGGAAGCTGGACAACCGATACGCAACGCCAAATACCGGGGCGCGTTCGATTCACAAGCCGAGTTCGACGTGTGGTATCGCCTTGCCAGCCTCAACGACCGCCCTGCCAGTGAGGGCAAGGTGGTGGTGTTTGACCCCACTCTGGCGCAGATTCACGAAAAGCCTCTCACCGGTGACGACCTGAATGTGGGCGACCACCTTGCAGTGGTGCGTGTGCCGGAGGATAGCGTCTCGCGCATCGGCAGGTATCTGTTTCTGGTGTGTGCGAAGGACAATCACATCGAGCAGGATCGCGCTCACCGGAGGTTGTGGGCGTTACCGCTGGGGCTCACCTGTGGATACCAGCAGGTGACCCTCACCGAGCCGAGGTTGGAGCAGGATGAGCAAGGCTCGCTGGTGCCGATGCTGTTTCGGGGGAGACCGCGCTCCTGCCCTGTGCTCATCAGGGGCGAAGTGTTACCCTCATCGGCTGTGGCGCGTCCAATCATCGGGATGACGGTGGAGAAGGGCTATGTGGACGCGCAGGGCGAATGGCAGGTGGTGGAGCCCGAGCAACAGGTGCAGGGGAGTGAACTGGAGGACTGGCGGTATGCTTATTCTCAGCAGGCAGGGGGATGGGGGTTTCAGGTGGTGTGGAACCAGCAGTTGGATCGCACCCAGTCGTATCCCCATCGGGAGCGTTACCGGTTGCGGGCGTATGCGTTGTGTGAGGGGACGCCGTCTGGGCAACACGCCGACTTTCGGGTGATGAGCATGGCAAGACCTGTTTCTGCCCAAATTGTTTCCGATTACACGGATGACCCCCGGCAAGGGCGCAACTTTCAGCTTCCACCAATCGAGATATGGTCAGACGCTTCTGGACGCAGGGCAGTGCTGTCCGTACTTCTCGACCCCTCTCCTCATTTAGGGATAGACTACGGTGCGGGTGTGGGCACTCGCGTAAACAGCGCTGAGGTGGGAAAGGTGCGAGAGGGACAATTCTTATTACCGGAGAAGTGGCAAATTGTTGACAATAATGTGCAAGACATGGTTGCATATCTTGCGCAACGGTATGGTTTCGTTCAGGTGCAGGCAGACCTGAGAGGTCGGTTGCCGCATCCAGATACCAAATTCACCTATCTTGGTCCTCATCGGGTTGTGGAGCATGGCAAGGTGAACCTCTCTCTGGTGAACCGGGATGCGGAAACCCCCGATGGGCAATACGAGCGGGACGAGGTCAGCACTGCATATGCACATTGTGAGATGGCGCCCGAAGGGATGCCATCCAACGGTGCGGACGTGAACATCTCAGACCCCATCACATGGGTCAAAGGCTATTACATTCCAGACCCTGAGTATCCTCAATCTCGGCAGCTGTCTCTGGGGTATCTGATGTATCAAGATGTTGACCTGTCCGTAATGTACCGGGTCAATGGTATACCGGTGACAGTAGATGCCCATACCCAGATCCTTCGCATACCTTCCACTACCGGTCCGCACCTGCACTTCGAGGTGCGGCGCAACAGCATGGAGGGTCAGGTAATCAAAGGTGTCCCACACCAGTGGGGAGAGGTCAACCCCCACCATTATTTAGGGGTCAAGTTTGGCGAGACAAGATAGACACGCGAGGAGGTGCTGAAGATGCACAGGATGAGGTTTCTGCTCTGCCTTGTTGCCCTCTGGATGCTGGGCGTGCCCACGTGGGCGCAAGAGACGCAGGAAGTGAACCTCGGCAGGTTCGATACCGAAGTATGGAAACACTGGCGCGAGAAGGTGCCGCTCCTCCTGCCCACATGGACGGGCAGCCTCAGCGATTGGCTTCTCAAGCGGGATGAGATGGGACTAACCAGCGAACGGCTCTGTCCAGAGGCGCTGGTGGTGAACCTGATGTTCGACAATCCCCACACCGACCCCAACCTGATTTACCGCCAGCTGTATCCCTATCCAGAGATTAAGCCGAAATGGGACACTCCCCCAACGTTCCCGTACGTACTCCCTCCCCGCTGGATAGAGGGCGTGCGGCGAACCTTCCGCTGGCGCACCCCCAACCCCAGTCAGCGAGACGATCTGGAGAGGGGCGAACAGGTGGTCTGGAGATGGTCTCCTCCGGAAGGTTGGGGATGCGTTACCGAGCCTAATAGGATGAGGCTCAACGACCGGTTCGCGGCGGTGGTGCTGGTGCATCGGGGGAAGGAGCGCACTCCTGGCGTGTATCGGGTGGTGAGTTTTGACGCCGCGAAGGGCGAGCGATGGACGGCACCTGTGCCGGTGTGGGAGGCGCTGGCGCGTCTGGAGGCTCTGGTGGGGGAGCCGATGAAGCGGTGGCGGGATGCTGGTTCCAGCGCGCACACGCTGGAGTTTTCGCAGGGGGTGACGCGAGATGGGCGATACACACTGGTAGTAGCAAGCTGTGTGCCGGACGAACGGTTCTGCTTGCTATTCGTGTATGACGAGGGGGGTCGGCTGGTGCGCACGCGGGTTCTGCCGGGTTTCAGCACACAGGGATGTCTACGGCGTAGGTATGCTGATTCTCGGTTCACGCTGCTTGTGTACGTAGCGACACCGGGAGGAGTATCGGATGGGGATGGAGGGCGACAGCGCGTTCAGTTTCTGTTGACGGAGACGGGCGAGGTGCTGGGTCGTTTTGTGCGGGACAGGGACAGCGAGGAATGCGCAGGGGCAGAACTCTGGTCAGACGAGGTCGGGGTCGGAGGTGGAGAACCTACCCGCATCTGGGTATTGCCGCGCACGTTGCAGGGTTTGTGACGTGCGATAACGAGCATGCAGTATCTTCGGGTGCGCCCGCTGTTCGGTGCCAGTTATCGGTGGTGTCGCGTCCCTTATGGTGACCTGACACACGGGCGGGGACGCCCGTGCTACGAGTAGGAGATTCCAAACGACCTCGGACGATGTGGTGAAATTGGTTGCCTCGCCGGGTATCCTATAGTATGAGGTGATGAAAAATGGCAACGGTGCTTCAGCACAAAGAGCAGGTTCAGACGTCTGCGCCCGCCCACCGGTGGCGGCTTACCCTGGAGCAGTACCAGCGACTGGGCGAGCTCGGCTTCTTCGGCGACCAGCGCACTGAACTCATTGGAGGCGATGTTTGTATGGTTCCTACGAATCCTGAACATGCTTGCGCGGTCGAGTTGGCAAGTTCGAGTCTGAGACGGCTCCTTTCCTCACGAGGACACTATGTGCGGGAGGAAAAGCCGATGCAGATAGGAGATAACCAGCCTGTGCCCGATGTGGCAGTCGTCCAGGGCAAGCCAAGCGATTATCGCAAGCAACTCCCCACGACCGCTTTGCTCGTAATAGAGGTTTCTGAGACGACCCTCGAGTTTGACCGTACGCACAAAGCGAGCCTGTATGCCAGCGCGAATATCCCGGAATACTGGATTATGAACCTCAACGAGGGTGTGCTGGAGGTCTACCGCGAACCTGCGCCCATCGAGAGTATGCCCTTTCGTGCGGGGTACAAGCAGGTCAGGCGGTATACGCAAGATGAGACGGTTACGCCCCTGTTCGCCCCTGAAGTGAGCATCGCGGTGAGGAGCCTGTTTGAGGAAGAGGGTTAAAGTTCGTGCACTTACTGTCATGCTGAGGCATCAGCCGAAGCATCTCAGAGGTTTTTCGCTTCAGGATGACAGGAAGTGGAGTCCAGAATGACATAAGATGCCGTGTCATTGCGAGCCTTCGCACGAAGGCGAAGCAATCTCCTGGCGAATCGCGGTAGTCGGAGGGGATTGCTTCGTCGCTGGCGCTCCTCGCAAGGACACAGAACGGCTCAGTTTGCCTCCAGGATAGTCTGCCTCTGAAAATGCTTGCATGGAACATCGGCTTGGTGATAGACTCCCTATATAGCGCAGAGCCGACGCGCAAAGAGGAGGGGGATATTTTGGCGCAGACATTTCAAGCTGGCAATGTCTGGCTGACGGTGGAGTATCGCCATTTTGGCGGCGATGAGGGCTACGATATTCGCGTGTATGCGCACGTCAAGGGACAACCGCGCCAACTGCTTCGCTTCGACTGCTTCAAGTACCAGCCACACTACCATTACGATCCGCTCGGTCAGGACGAGCGGGTGGAGCTGGCTGGGTACGGCATGTCCGATGCGCTCCTGTGGACGTTAAAACAGCTGTCCTATCATCTGCCGGAGATGCTCACGCAGGCGGGGTATCCCGATATTTCAGCGCAGGTCGATTCCGAGCTGGTGCGCCAGGCGGTGAGCCAGCTGGAACAGCATGTGTCCAGCGCTCTGCCGCAGGCGTAGCCCCTCGTGGCAAGCGAACTCGTCTCGCAACGCCTGCCCGGGCAGGTGCAGGCTGGGTTCGTGCCCAATACCTGCCGGGCAGAGGGATGTTCTGTGGTAATCTATAATCAATCTTCACAACATGACAGGTGGTGAGTGGGTGAGATGAGTGACCTTTTGCAGGAAATCACGGCTCAGGCGAAGTCAGCACGCCGGGCGGCGATGGTGCTGGCGCAAGCAAGCACTGCCGTCAAAAACTCTGCCTTGCTGGCGATGGCGGATAGGCTCATCGCCGACAGCGCGAGCATTCTGGAGGCGAACGCGCAGGACATCCAGCGCGCTCGCGAACGCGGATTGTCGGACGCCATGATCGAGCGTCTCACCCTCAACGAAAAGCGCATTTCGGCGATGGCGGAGGGTATCCGACAGGTTGCCGCTCTGCCAGATCCGGTGGGCGAGGTGGTGCAGGGCTGGAAGCGCCCCAACGGGCTGGAAATCCTGAAGGTGCGCGTGCCGCTGGGAGTGATTGCCATCATCTACGAGTCGCGCCCGAACGTCACCGCCGACGCCGCCGCGCTGTGCCTGAAATCGGGCAACGCGGTCATCCTGAGAGGCGGCTCGGAGGCGTTCCAGTCCAACAGGGCAATCACCGAGAGCCTCGTGCGTGCCATCACGGGCGCGGGACTGCCTGCCGACTGCGTGCAGATGGTGCAGACCACCGACCGCGAAGCGGCTACCCACCTGATGCGCCTGAACGGACTGGTGGACTGTATCATCCCGCGGGGTGGCGCAGGGCTTATCCAGACGGTGATGCAGACCGCCACTGTGCCGGTGATCGAGACCGGCGTGGGCAACTGCCATACCTACGTGCATGAGGATGCCGACCTGCAGATGGCGTCGGAAGTAGCGTACAATGCGAAGGTTCAGCGATGTTCCGTGTGCAACGCGATGGAGACCCTTCTGGTGCATTCAGCGGTGGCGGCGGAGTTTCTGCCTGCCTTTGCCGAGCGGTTGAGGTCTGCAGGGGTGGAGATACGCGGTTGCGAGCGCACACGCCAGCTGGTGCCCTGGGCGGTTCCCGCCAGCGAGGAGGACTGGTACACCGAGTACCTCGCGCTGATTCTGGCGGTGAAAGTGGTGGACAGTCTCGACGAGGCGATTGCCCACATCAATCACTATGGCAGTCGTCACTCGGAGGCAATTATCACGCGTAGTCTGGAGGCGGCGCGGCGGTTCACGCGCGAGGTGGACGCGGCTTGCGTGTATGTGAACGCCTCCACCCGCTTCACCGACGGCTTTGAGTTCGGCTTCGGGGCGGAGATCGGCATCAGCACGCAGAAACTGCACGCGCGCGGTCCCATGGGCTTGCCCGAACTGACCACCACCAAGTATGTCGTGTACGGCGACGGGCAGGTGCGGACGTAACCATGCGCACGGGAATCATGGGCGGTACCTTTGACCCCATCCACTACGCCCACCTGTTTGTCGCCGAGGAGGCGCGCCAGCGGTTTGAACTGGAACAGGTGGTGTTCGTTCCCTGCGGGGTACCGCCGCACAAAAAGAGTTACGCGGTATCGTCGGCAGAGCACCGCTTCGCTATGACCCTGCTGGCGACTGCTACCAATCCCTACTTCCGTACCTCCCGCATCGAGATCGACCGCGGCGGGGTTTCTTACACGGTCGATACGCTGGAGCAGTGGCGCGCACTCTACCCGCATCACGAGCTGTTCCTGATTATGGGGGCGGACTCGCTGGCGTATATGACCTCGTGGAAACAGCCGGAGCGCATCTGCCAGCTGGCGCACATCGTGGCAGCGTCGCGCCCGGGCTTTGACCTTGCCAGCCTGCGCCTGCCCGAAAGCCTGTGCCGACAGGTGTATGTGATGGAGATGCCGTTGCTGGACATCTCCGCCACCGAGATTCGCAACCGCGTGCGGCGCGGGATTTCCATCCGCTACCTCACCCCGGACAGCGTGGTACAGTATATCCTGAAGCATCAGCTCTACCGCAACGAGCCACTGGAGGAACCGAATGAGTTTTGAACCAGCGGGAGAGAGTGTGGTCTGGTTGCGCCGAATCATGTGGATTGTGCTGTCGGTGAGCGTAATCACCGGCGCAGGCATCACGGGTGCACTGCTGGGATACAATCAACATGCTTCCAGACCGGTGAGCGTGCAGGAACTGGTCACTCCAGCGTTTCGTCAGATGCCTCGTTTGCGCATTCTGGCGCTGGGAGTGGATCAGGAATCGGGCAACACCGATACCATCATCGTGGCGACTGTGGATTTTGAGAACAAAGCTGTGTATGCCATCTCCATTCCCCGCGATACGCGCGTGGACATCCCGGGACACCGCACGTTCAAAATCAACGCTGCCTACGCCTGGGGCGGATTGGAAACGGCAAGGCAGACGGTGGAGAACCTGATGGGCATCACCATCGACCGGGTGGTGCTGGTGCGGCTGGAAGGGTTCAAGCGCATCGTCGACCTGCTCGGTGGGGTGGAAGTGGATATCGAGAAGGATATGCACTATGTGGACCGCAAGCAGAGGCTCTACATTCATCTGAAAAAGGGCTACCGTCTGCTGGATGGCGAAAAAGCCATGCAGTATGTGCGCTTCCGCCACGACCCGCTGGGCGACCTCGGGCGCATACAGCGACAGCAGAAGTTCCTGAAGGCGCTCGCCTCGAAGATGTTCCAGTGGCAGGAGCTGGACAAACTACCCGAGCTGACCCGCCAGATTATGGAGCAGATAGAGACCGACATGACCACACGCGAGGTACTGCATCTGGCACGTTTCGGCAAGGAGCTGCCGCCGGAGCGGATAGTCACGGATGTCCTGCCCGGGACGCCCCAGAATATCGACGGAATCAGCTATTATATCGCGGACGAAACGCGCGTCACGCACGCGCTGGACGAGCTGGAACAACGCTCTGTGTCTCAAAGCGCTTCAGAAGGAGGTGGTCAGACGCCGTGACCGCAGAGGAGAAGATACACATCATTGTCAACGCCGCCGAAGAGGTGAAAGCGGAAGACATCTCGCAGATCGACCTGCGCGGGAAGACTATTCTGGCGGACTATTTTCTGGTGATGAACGGTCGCTCCGCCATTCAGGTGCGCGCCATTGTGGACAAGATTATCGAGTTCATGGAGCAAGCAGGACTGCGCGAGGTGCGGCTGGAAGGGTATGTACGCGGCGAGTGGGTTCTGCTGGACTATGGCGACGTGGTGGTACACGTGATGCAGCCAGAAGTGCGCGAGTTCTACGGGCTGGAGGAGTTCTGGCGACAGGCGCCGCTGATGGACAAGCGGGGGTGATAGGCGATGCCTGCGATGGAGGACGATGAGCTCCGTCGGGAGCAGATCGAAAGACTCCTGCGCGAAGCCTACGTCTACCAGATGCGCAACGACCTGTTGCGCGCGGAGGAACGATGCAAACAGTTGCTGGAGCTCGACGCGAATAACGCCGAGGCGCTGGAACTGCTGGGCGACATACAGGAGCGCACGGGTCGTATCGAGGAAGCGGTGCAATCGTTCCGCAAGGCACGCGACCTGTCTGCCGTCGACTCACCGCGCTATGCCTCCGCTGAACGCAAGTATGCCGCCGCTCTGCTGAAACAGCAGGGCATCTCCGCCTCCGACCTGCCTGTGGAACCTGCCAGCCCCTTGCTGGCGATCGCCGCGTCGATAGTCTTCCCCGGGCTGGCGCAGTGGCTGATGAACGACCGCGCCAAGGGGGCGGTGCTGGTACTGCTCTGGATCGGGCTGTTGCTGTTGATGGCGTTCTCCAGCTGGGGAGTGCGGAACCTCGAGCAGGGCGGGGGAGCTTTTCTCGGACTGGCGTCCATCATGGCATCGGTGTACATCATCAGCCTGATCGACGCTTATCAGACCGCGAAGCGCGGAGGGGTTCGCCGTAAACCCAAATCCGGCTGGGAAGTGTAGACATGCTCATCACAACGCTCAGGAGGTTTCGCTGATGGCACGGGTGGTGGTAGTTGGCAGTGCGAATATGGACATGGTGGTGCGGGCGCCACGCATCCCGCGCCCCGGAGAAACGGTGGTCGGGTCACAGTTCGTGATGGTGCCCGGCGGCAAAGGGGCGAACCAGGCGGTGGCGGCGGCAAGGCTTGGTGCGCACGTGACCTTTGTGGCGCGGGTGGGCAACGACATGTTCGGAGACCACAACCTGCAGGGATACGAGGAAGAGGGCATCGACTGCCAGTACATCGTGCGAGATGAGGAGACCCCATCAGGCATTGCGCTTATCGCGGTGGATGCAGAGGGACAGAACGCGATTGTGGTGGCGCCCGGGGCGAACATGCGCCTGACTCCGGAAGATGTGGAGCGCGCGGAAGAAGCCATCGCGAAGGCGGACGTGGTGTTGACCCAGCTGGAGGTGCCTGTCTCAACGGTTCAGCGCACGGCGGAGCTGGCGCACAAGCACGGCAAGCGGGTGATCCTGAACCCGGCTCCCGCGCCGTCTCAGCCCCTGCCTGCTGACCTCCTGCGCTACGTGGACGTGCTGACCCCCAACGAAACGGAAGCGCAGACGCTGTGTAACGCGCCGTCCTACGCCTCGCCGGAGGCGCTGGGGCAGTCCCTGCGGTCGCTGGGCGTGCCGGTGGTGATTATCACGCTGGGAGGCGAGGGCGTACTGATACAGGATAGCGCGGGGATGCGCCGGATGCCCGCGTGTAGCGTGCAGGCTATCGACACCACCGCCGCAGGCGATGCCTTCGCAGGTGCGCTGGCAGTGGCGCTGGCAGAGGGCAAGGCGGTGGAACCAGCGGTGCAGTTCGCACAGAGGGTAGCTGCACTGTCGGTGACCCGTCTGGGGGCGCAACCGTCTCTACCGTACCGTGCTGAGGTGGAGACTTTCCTGTCGGGGTAATCGGTTCTACTGCTGAGAGGCGCTGAGCACGGTTTGACCGTAGGCGCAGATGTCCTGCAAGACGCACTCGGCACAGCGCGGGCGTTGCGCCCGACACACTGTGCGACCATGCCGGATGAGGTGCACGTGGAAGGCATAAACGTCCTCCTCCGGCACCACTTTCTCGAGCAGATCATGCGCCTTCGCCTCGCCCACTCTGCGGTCGTAGAACCCCAGCCGCCAGGAGACCCGGAAGACGTGCGTATCCACCGGGATGACCGGTCGCCCCAGCGAGAAGCACAGCACAATCGCTGCGGTTTTGGGACCCACGCCGGGCAGGCTCAACAGATAGCGGCGGGCAGATTCCGTGTCCATCTCCTCCAGAAAGTCCAGCGTGAGCCTGCCGTTGTTCTGCTCGGCGATGGCACGCAACACCGCCTGAATGCGCGGGGCTTTACTGCTGGCGAGTCCTCCCGGACGGATCGCCTCCTCCACCTCGATAGTGTTCGCGGTCATCACCTGTTCCCAGGTGGGGAAGCGTTCGCGCAGGCGCTGGTAGGCGCGTCCCGAGTTGGCGTCGGAGGTGTGTTGCGAAAGGATGCAGGCGATGAGTTCGTCCAGCGGCTCCATCCGCCGATGCCATTGGGGGCGACCGTGTACAGCGTCCAGCCTTCGCACCACTTCACGCGCCAGTTCGTCAGGGGGAAGCATCGCCGGGGGCTACCCTCGCATCTGTGCTACTTCGTCCACGTTCACCGTGCGGAGCATCCGGTAGATGGAAAGCACCACCGCCATGCCTACGGCAACCTCCGCCGCCGCCACCGTGATGGTCACCAGCACGAACACCACACCTTCCAGCGACTGCGGATGCAGGTACCGCCAGAAGGCAACGAAGTTCAGGTTGGCGGCGTTCATCACGATTTCGATGGACATCAGCACGGCGATGGCGTTGCGCCGCGAAATCAAGCCGTACAGCCCGATGGCGAACAGCACCGTACTGAGCAGGACAAAGAAGGAAAGGGGCACATTAGGGAAGCTCATCCTTCCATCTCCTCCAGTTCTACCTTCGGGTTCCGCGCGAGGAAGATGGCGCCCAGCATCGCGCTGAGCAACAACGCGGAGGTGAGTTCAAAAGGCAGAACGTAATCGGTCAACAGCAGTCTGCCCAGCTCGCGCGTGATGGCATCTGCATCCACCATGTTGGGGACGGCGGTCAGTGCGCCCATCTGCCGGTAGATCACGATAATCAAAAAACCCATCAGGCTGGCGCTGGCAGCGACCGCGGCGATGGCAAGGCGATTGGTCTGGCGCACGCGCGGATTCATCACGTCGCGGGTCAGCATCAGCGCAAACAGCACCACCACCATCACCGCGCCCGCATACAGCAATAACTGGAGAGCGAACAGGAACTCCAGCGAGAGAATCAGATAGAAACCACCGATGCCCAGGAAGAAGGGCAACAACCAGAAGCCGGCGTGGATGAGGTTGCGCACGGAAACCACCATCAACGCCGAGATGATCGTCATCGCGGTCAGCAGAACCAGCAGAGCCAGTTCCAGCGAGCTCATTCCTGATGTCCTCCTGCACGGTGTGCTGTACCGGCGGGTTTCGCCTTCTCTTCCTCCGCCATCAGGCGCTGTATCGTCTCGATGTTCTTCCGCACCGCCTCCTCTCCGCCCTGCGCGAGGTCAGCGATACGGAAAAGTGCGGCATCGCGCCGTTCGCTGGCAAGTTCGTATACGGGCCCCATATAGATAGCGTCGAAGGGGCAGGCTTCCACGCACAAGTTGCAGAACATGCACCGCCCCAGGTCCATCGTGAACTCGCTGACGCCGGCGTTCGTGCCTTTGCCCAACTTCACCATCGAGATGACGTCGGTCGGGCAGGCCTGGGCGCACAGCGTGCATCCCACACAGTTCAGCCTCTGTTTCTCCTCGTTCCACTTCAGGTAGAACAGCCCGCGATAGCGAGGCGGCACCGGACGGCGCTGGTAGGGGTAGCGCACGGTGATTTTCGGACGCCAGAAGTTGCGCCACGTCACCAGCATCCCGTGCCACATGGTGGATAGCCCCTCGTAGAAATACACCAGCGGGTTCAAGCGGTATTCGGGCGGAGTGTGCTTCATCGGTTACCTCACCCCCAGCACGATGGCGAACAGTAGATTCGCCAGACTCACCGGCACCAGAAACTGCCAGGCGAAGCGCAGAATCTGGTCGATGCGCAGGCGTGGCGGCGTCCATCGCACCCACATGAAGACGAAAATCATCACGAACACTTTCAGGAACGTCCACACAATGGGCGGAAGGATGGGACCATCCCACCCGCCGAAGAACAGCGCCGCCGCAAACGCGGTGATAAAGAAGTTGTTGGCGAACTCCGATGCGAAGAAGAAGGCGAAGCGCATCCCGGAGTATTCGGTATTGAAACCGCTGACCAGCTCCGATTCGGCTTCGGGCAGGTCGAAGGGCGTGCGGTTGATCTCCGCCAGCGCACAGATGAAGTAAATCAAGGCGGCAATCATTATCGGCGGGTGCCAGATGTTCCAGCCGTGCTTTACCTGATGCTCTACAATCTCCGTCAGGCTGAGCGAGCCGGTGTAAAAGACCACCACCAGCACCGACAGCACCATCGGAATCTCGTAGGACAGCAGTTGCGCCACCGCCCGCAAGCCGCCCAGCAGGGAGTACTTGTTGTTAGACGACCAGCCCGCCATCAGGATGCTCACCACGTTGAACAACGACACCCCAATCACGAACAGTACCGCCACGTTCATCTCCAGCGCCACCCAGCCGGGCGCAAAGGGCAGCACCATGAACGACAGCACGGTGGAGATGAAGGCGATGTAGGGGGCGATATAGAAGAAGCGCTTGTCGGCGCCGTCGGGCACGATGTCCTCTTTCAACAGCAATTTCAGGGCATCTGCCACCGTCTGTAGGGTTCCCTGTGGTCCCACGTGCAACGGTCCCAGTCGGCTCTGGATAAAGCCTGCTACCTTGCGCTCGATCCAGATGACGGCGAGCGGGATCAGCAGGGTAAAGCTCGCCAGCACTACCGCCTTCACAAACGTCCAGAGCAACGGATGGTCCCGAAAGAACTGAACAATCGCCTCTATCACCGGTCTATCTCTCCCAGTACCACGTCGATACTACCCAGAATCGCCACCAGGTCTGCCACCTTTGTGCCTTCCAGCAGGAATGGCAAGATACTGAGGTTCACGAAGGACGGTGCGCGGATGTGCACGCGCAACGGATTGGGACTGCCGTCGCTGACCATCATGAAGCTCAGTTCGCCGCGAGGGCTTTCCACCCGAGAGTAGGCGATACCCGCCGGCGGCTTGAACACCTTGGGCAGTTTGGTCAGCACGGGTCCTTCCGGCATATCGCGCAACACCTGCTCGATGATGCGCATGCTCTGTCGCATCTCCTCGATGCGTACCAGATACCGCGCCCACACGTCGCCCTGCTCGAACACCGGCACATCGAACTCCACGCGGTCGTACACTTCATACGGAGCCACCTTGCGGATATCGTAGGGCACACCGGAGGCGCGAATCACCGGTCCGCTCGCCCCGTACGCCAGCGCCATCTCCTTCGGAAGCACGCCGATGCCCTGCGTGCGCGACCGGAAGATGCGGTTGCGCGTCAGCAACTGGTCGTACTCGTCCAGACGCTGGCGGAAAAGTTTCACGAAGTCCAGCACCTTCTGCCCGAACCCCTCTGGCAGGTCGTCGGGCACGCCGCCCACGCGCACCCAGTTGTAGGTGAGCCTCGCGCCGGTACACTCTTCCAGCAGGTCCAGCACCAGCTCACGCTCGCGGAAAGCGTACAGGAACATGGTGGTAGCGCCCAGGTCGGTGCCGAAAGTGCCCAGAAACACCAGGTGGCTGGCAATACGCTGGAGCTCCATCAGCAACACACGGATATACTGCGCCCGCTCCGGCACTTCCACACCGCCCAGCCGCTCGATACACTGACAGATTGCGAGATTATTGGAGAGCGCGGCGAGGTAGTCCAGCCGGTCGGTGAAGGGGATGTTGTGTCGGTAGGGACGGCGTTCCATCATCTTCTCCAGCCCGCGATGCAGGTAGCCGATGACCGGTTCGCAGTGCAGAATCTGCTCGCCGTCCAGCGTGAGGACCAGCCGCAACACCCCGTGTGTAGAGGGGTGCTGGGGACCGACGTTAATCACCATCCCCTGCGACAGGATTTCTACTGTGCTCAGGGTGGACTGTCTTTCTGGCGATACAGGCATGGTCATCTCAGTTCACCGGTTGCGGCCCGTGCAGAGGGTCTCCACTCGGCTCTGCTACGTAGTCTTTGCGGAAAGGGAACCCCTCCCAGTCATCAGGCAGGAGAATGCGCTTCAGGTTGGGGTGTCCCTCGAAAATCACGCCGTACATATCGTACATCTCACGCTCATGCCAGTCGACGCCCGGGTAGAGCGTTGCCAGCGAGGCGATGCGCGCCTCCTCCCTCGAGATGGTCGTGAGCATTACCACGTTATGGTTGTACACCGACGACCACAGGCGCAGATACACTCCGAACTCTGTTCCTGTGTCCCAGACTGCGAGGTCGGCGGGATAGTCCATGCGCCACAGGGGGTTATCATGCAGGAACTGCGCCACCTCGCGCCATTGCGAGGCAGAGACCGTGAGCCGAACCTCGTTGGGACTGACCTGCGTCCATTCGATGATAGCGTCGCCAAATTGCTGAAGCAGATGTTGTATCGCTTCGTTCATCCGGTTGCTCCCGTTTCGGGGATGATAATAGGCTCGCGCACGGGGCGCGGCAGACCGTTCTTCTCGGCGAGGTGTTCGGCGCGGATGCGCTCCTGCAGTTTCAGGATGCCCAGAATTAGGTTCTCCGGGCGAGGCGGACAACCATACACGTACACGTCTACAGGTATGAACTGGTCGACCCCCTTCACGATGGTGATGGAGTCGCGGTAGGGCCCACCCGCGCTGGCGCACCCGCCCATGGCGATCACGTACTTCGGCTCAGGCATCTGCTCGTAGAGGCGCTTGATGAACGGCGCCATCTTCACCGACACCCAGCCCGCCACGATCATCACATCTGCCTGTCGCGGAGTGGCGCGGAAGAACATGCCGAAGCGGTCGAGGTCATATCGGGAGGCGGCGGTCGCCATCATCTCGATAGCACAGCAGGACAGTCCGAACGTGAGTGACCACATCGAGGACTTTCGCGCCCACGCCATGATGTCGGCGATCCTGGCGATGAGGATAGTGCCGCCGGGCACTTTGATCAGCCCCTTCTCCAGACGCTCTTTTACTCCCATGTCAACGCTCCCCTGCGCCAGGCATACAGCAACCCGGCGCCCAGAATCACGATGAACATTGCCACTTCGGCAAACACCAGCCACGGCGCGTTGAGGCTTTTGGCGACCAGTGCCACCGGTGCGAGCAGTGCCAGTTCCACATCGAACACCACGAATAACAGCGCGAAGATATACACGTGCAGGTTCATCTGACGCCAGGCATCGGAGAAGATTTCTGCGCCACATTCATAGGTCTCGCCCTTGACGGGTGTCGGCAAGCGGGGGGCGACCACATGAGAAAGCGCGAGGGTCACACCCACAATCAAAATGGCGACGAACGTGAAAACTCCTATTACAATGAGCGTATCCACGCGATTACCTCACCGTACTCTACCAAAATATCTGCGCCGATACTAATAGTACTTGGTTTGAGGCGAAAAATCAAGGGTACGCGCACGCCCCCCTCCTATGGTCTTGCTTGACTTTGCCCGGCGGTTACAGTATTATGTTAGGGGACACAAGAGGCGCCCTCGTAGCTCAGTGGACAGAGCGGCTCCGTCCTAAGGAGAAGGTCGGGGGTTCGAATCCCTCCGGGGGCGCCAGACCACCACATTCTGCACCTTACCCCGTCATACCACCTTCCGACACAAGCGCAAAGGGGGGGACGCCTGCCGTGCAGAACGAGCCCTCTCGCAGGCGCATTGCGCGACGAAGGCAAAAACTGCTATAATCCACTGGAAACGCACAGCAAGAACCTGTATTTGCAGAAACTTCCTCTCGCAGGGAATGGCTGGGTGAGACGACGCCCCGGTGGGCAGATATGGAAAGCGGTTCACCCTGTTGCTTCCTGTGCCTTTCCGCCAACGCGCTGGCAACGAAAGGAGAATGAAGAATGCCCAACGCTGAACCGTTCCTGCAGATGGCACTGGAGCAAGCACCGGATGCTGTGCTGATTATCAGTACAGTCCCGCGTTCCGTCCCAACCGTTGTCTACGCCAACACCGCTTTCACCCGGCTGACCGGCTACAACCGCGAGGAGATAGTGGGGCAATCGCCACAGGTTCTGGAGACTTCAAGCGCCCAGCCCACATTTCTGGAGCGAATTCAGCAGATGCTACACGACGGACAACCGTCATCGTGGCGCACTTTCGGCGTTCGGAAGGGGGGCGAGGAGTTCCGGCTCGATGTCTCTCTGGCTCCACTGCGGGATGATGCAGGGGGCATTAGCTACCTGATGGCGATCCTTCGCGATGTCACTGAGGAGTGGCGCGTGGAGGAGGCACTACGCCAGAACGAGCGTCTGCTACAGCATATCGCCGATACGTTGCCTGCTGTGCTGTTCATCTTTGACCTGGATACCCATCGCCTGCAATATGTCAGCCGCGAGTCGCTGGCGGTGCTGGGCTACCTGCCGGACGAACTGACCGGCGGAGCGCTGGTGCTTCCTGAACTGGTGCACGCTGAGGACATTTCGCGCGTGGGGGCGCAGATGGAAAAGCTTCAACATGCCCCCGAAGGCTCGATGGTGGAGACGGAGTGCCGGGTGCTTCATCGCACGGGAGACTGGAAGTGGCTGATGATGCGCACGACTGTCTCCGACCGTTTTCCAGATGGCAGAGCCAGGCAGTTGCTGGGCGTGGCGGTGGACATCACCGAGTCGCGCCGTCTGCGCGAGCAGCTGGTGCAGGCGTCCAAGCTGGAAAGTCTGGGACGGCTTGCGGGCGGTGTGGCACACGATTTCAACAACCTGTTGACCGTCATCCAGAGCTATACGGAGATGGCGCAGGAGAGCCTGCCCGAAGACCACCCCACCCGCCAGCACCTCACCCACATCTTGCAGGCTTCCGAGCAGGCAAGCAACCTGACGAACCAGATGCTGGCGTTCGCCCGACGGCGGATCATCTCTCCCAGAGTATTTAATCTCAATGAGCTGGTGACGCAGACGGAGGCGTTCCTCCATCGCCTTCTGCCCGAGAACGTGCAGATGGTGACCGTGCTGGAACCAGACCTCTGGCATATCCATGCGGACCCCACTCAGATCGAGCAGGTGATCTTGAACCTTGCCATCAATGCCCGCGATGCGATGCCGGACGGCGGGATACTGAGTATCGAGACGAGGAACGTGACGCTGGATGACGATTACGCGAACCAGCACGCGGAAGTCAGCCCCGGAGAATACGTTCTGCTGATGGTCAGCGACACGGGCATCGGTATGGATGAAGGCACAATTGCCCGCGTCTTTGAGCCGTTCTTTACCACGAAAGAGGTCGGGAAGGGCACCGGATTGGGTCTGTCCACCTGTTACGGCATCGTGAAGCAGGCGGGGGGAAGCATCTGGGTATACAGTGAACCGGGCAGAGGCTCTACGTTCAAGGTGTACCTGCCCCGTTCGCTGGAAACGGCGACGGTACTGCCACGGCGACAGGAACGCGCTCCTGTGGCTGGTGGACACGAGACCATCCTCGTCGTGGAGGACAACGGCGCCGTGCGGGAGGTGGCTGTGGCGGCGCTGACGGCACACGGTTACCGCGTGCTTCAGGCGGCGGATGCGGAAGAGGCTCTGGCACTGGTGGAAGAGCATGGCGGGGAACTGCATCTGCTGTTGACCGATGTGGTGATGCCGGGCATGAGCGGGGCGTCGCTGGCGATCGTTCTGCGCGAACGATTGCCGCACCTGAAGGTGCTGTATACCTCCGGCTATACCGAGAACGTCATCGTGCACCACGGGGTGCTGGCAGAGGGTGTGGCGTTTCTGCCCAAACCCTACCGCCCGGTGGACCTCGCAAGGCGGGTGCGTGAGGTGCTCGACTCGGCTTAGGAGGGGAGCGATGTCGCGGTTCCGGTATCTCTGGGCGAAGACCGCTACCCGGTTTGACCCCGCCGACAGGGGGCGGACGAGTAACATCCAGCTGGCGGTCAAGAAGCTGGACGGGCAAATCCTCGCGCCGGGAGCTACTCTGTCGTTCAACGCGGTGGTGGGGTCGAGGCAGTCGGCAGACAGTGCCTTCGAGCCTGCGCCGGTTTTCTCGGATCGGGGGAGGGTGCGCGCGCTGGGTGGAGGGGTGTGTCAGGTCTCGAGCACGCTCTACGCCGCGGCTCTGCTCACCGACCTGCAGGTGGTGGAGCGCCATGCCCACGCCATGCCTGTGCCGTATCTGGAAGCCGGTCTGGACGCTACGGTGAGCAATCTTCTCGACCTGAAACTACGCAATCCGCATCCGTTCGCGGTGCAGATTCGCATGAACGTGGAGGGTCGGCGGGTGATTGCCGAAATCTGGGGGGAGAGACCGCCTGTTGCCCGAACTACCGTCCATCGCGAGCTGAGCCGCTGTTTCCGCGACGGTGTGCCCGCCCTGCAGGTGGTGGTGTGGCGGGTGTACAGCGACCGCCGTCGCGAGAAGATGGGCGAGGATGTGTACTATATCGGGCGGTAGGTGCGCTTATGGGCTCATCTTCACATGTCCGTCGGCATACAGGCGCAGGGTCATCTGCGGGAACCGATGCCAGCTATCTGATACCACCTTCGCTTCTGAGGCAGGTGTTTCGCGAATGTACACCGCCCAATCCGGGAAGCTGGGGTCGTACATGCCATTGTTGCGGAAGAAGTCGATGCCGTAATCGACGTCGCCCAGATAGAAGTAGCTGGTACCCGGCGATACCCAGTACCCGGGCGGCGAGGCATTGCCCTCATACGGGTCGGATGGACAGATGAAGATGCCTCTGGCGGATACGTAGGCAGGCATCAGCGACAGCAGGTGGGGCGGATACTGGTCGTCGTGGTCCATCAGGTACATGCGCATTGCCATCCCGATCTGGCGCAGGTGGCTGGTGCATTTGCTCTCATACGCGCTCCGACGTGCGGACGAGAACACCGGCAACAACAGCGCCACCAGCAACCAGATGATGCCGATGACCACCAGCAGTTCAGGTAGTGAGAACGCCCGACAGTGCCTCATCGGAGGTCGCCTCCTTCCTCAGTATCGCACTCCATATCGCTGTGACGAGCACGGTCTCCATGCCCTCCTCCACCCTGCCGAACACCGACTGAAACATCGACAGGACTCCCAACGCCAGCAACGCGCCTCCCATGCCCCATCGCAGGGGCGGTGATAGCTCGCGAAACCTGCGCCATAGCGCCATCACCACCATGATTCCCAGCGCGCCTCCCCAGATTCCTCGTTCGCACAGCCACAGCAGAAGCTGGTTCTCCGGTGCGCCGTACCAGGTGCTTACCGCATAGCCTCGCCACGTGGAGGTGTACTGCAGGCGCACGTGGTCTGCGCCCACGCCCCACAGCCAGTGACGCGCGAACAGTTCCCAGCCCATGCGCCACACCTCGACCCGTGCCTCGGCAGTTGTATCCTGAAACTGCGGGTGACCCGCCAGCCTCAGCAGATACATCCCCGCGAGCGTCAGGGCAAAGAAGACAGCCAGCGCGATCGCCAGCCGTCGGCGTTGCCACAGCGACCACACCATCAGCGGTATTGCCACTCCCGTTGCCAGCCACGCCGAGCGCGAGTAGGTCAGCCACAGCGTGCCCAGCATCACCGCCATCGCTATCCAGAGCCCCGCCCGTGCCCAGCGCGAGCGATGTCTGCCCAGCAACGCCAGCGCCATCGGCAGGGCGAGCATCATCAGGATATACACGTGCACCGGTGTACCAAACGTGCCTCCGGCGCGCGCCACAGCGTGCGTATAGAACAGGTTGCGTCCGGCAAAGTAATACCACAGCGCGTACACCGCCTGCACGCTCGCCAGAGCCACCACCACCTGCATCAGGTTGACCGGCTTCAGCAGGCGTGCCACCAGCATCCCGACGGTTGCCATGTTCAGCACGAGGGCGCATCGCACCGCCTCCACGCCGGTGTAGCCTCTGCCCGGCGGGTCGAACAGATACGCGCTTGCCCACACCGCCAGCATCAGCCACAACGCAAACGCCCACGAATCCGCCTGCGCGTCGCGTCGGAACAGCCACCATACCGCCGTGAACAGCCCTCCTGCCAGCCCCAGTGTCGCCAGCGGGGGCGCATCGCGCAGGGCGTTTTCAAGCAGTGCTCGCGCCGACAGCCTGTGCCAGACGGTGTAGGGCAGGACGTACCCCACCAGCAACCACACCGTCAGCAGTGTGGCGAGTATCTCTTTGAAACGGGGCAGGAGGGCGTGTCGTCCTAGTGGGAAATGCTTTTGTTCGCCCCCTTTGCAGACCTCGCCCGCCAGTACCAGATACCTCCACCTGTAATAAGTAGTAGTGCCACCACCGCCTGCCATACCGGGAACGTACTGCGAGGGACAGCAACCGGTTTGTAGACCATGGTAAAGGGCTGGGGAGATACCACACCGACCGCAGGCAGCACTCCTTTATCGGGCAGGCGTCCAGCCCATGGATACTGATACGTGGTGCCCCTGACGGATAAGAGCCCTCCAGTAGCTATCGTTTCCGGATCGATATGGCGCAGGTCTGTGACGTAGGTACCGGGAGGCAGATGTATGTTAAGAGGTGTCGGTGTGGTGCTGATGCGTCTGAGCGTCAGGAGGACGGTTCGAGAGTCTGCAGATCCCGTTTGGGTGATTTGCACGCGACTAGGCAACCACCATTCATCGATGTGCTTCCAGTCGAGCACACGGTACTGCAGGTGAAAAGCGCCCCTCTTGCCGTCGAAGGAGGCAGGAGCAAATCGCCTTGACCCATCGAGATAGATCTCTGCTGTTACTCCCGGTACGCCCGTCAGCCGAAACACGGTGAGATGACCTTGCCGTCCGCCTGGGGACCAGTTCCCCATGCGCCACTGGAACAAACTTGCGGGTGCAAAAGTGTGCAAGGGGTTGGAACCGGCGACAAAGGAGGGATGTAACAACGCCCCAAGCTCGTCCATTGACGGAGGTACCAATGCTCCCACCGATAGCGAATGAGCAGGGGCAGGTAGCACAAGAGCCGAGGGTTGCAGATTTGGAGTGCTGGCAGATTGAGCACAATAAACAATAAAATCTTTTCCAAACCAGTACTCAAACTGCCCCGTTTGTTCGGGGAGGGTAGTCTTTGCCTGTGTGTGCCCTACGTAGGTCAGATTGGGAACCCGGCTCACCACCAGGTAGCCCTCTATCGCACGTTGCAGAGGCACGGAACCAGCCGCTTGCTGAGATTTCAGCAGAGCACGTTCGTCTGCGTTCAAGTTGCTGGGCTGGAGCGAGACATGTATCGTAACGTCCCAGACAAACGTATGGCTGGCGCACCAGGAATCGCGTTGTCGGCATTGCTCGCTCAGCGCATCACCATGTCCTGCTGCCGAGATCAGGGCGCACCATACTATGACCGTCAGGTTTACTGCCGCACCTGATGGACGCCAGGTCATGTCTTTCTCCTTTCTCCGCCACGCAACTATCGGCAGCGGAAGGTGGTCACTGTGTAGGGTCCCCAGTACGTGTAATTCCCTGCACAGGTGTTGCAATTGAAACCGTTGTTTGAGGTGCAATCCGAACGGTATAGCCCCGCATTCACGCTAATCTGCTCTTGCACACACGTCTGGGCAGGTTCTTCAACACATGCCGAGCAGGGGTAGGGACCTGTTACCCAACAACCGCCGTTGCAGTTAGGCAACTGTCCGTTACAGGTGAACAGGTACCATGCCCAGCAGTTCGTTTGCACGCAACGCGCTTGGTCGGTGATAATAACCTTGGCAGTGGGCGCAGCTCGCACGGTCGCTGGTTGGAGGGCAACGCCTTTCACCTGTGCCATAGTAGCTGTGACCAGATTGCCCAATATCCACACCCCCAGCGCCACGAGAAATGCGACGATGTGTTGTCGCATGGTTCCGATACCTCCTTGAATTGAAACCATCCATAACATCTATCGTCATCCCCCCGCAAAAGGGGACGGGTTTACGAGACTTTTTTCACCTTCAGTCGCCAGTACCAGAGCAGACCCGCGGTAATGAGCAAGATAGGAGGTATCAAACGCCACCAATGGGATGCTTGTGTTCTTGTTGTTTGCCCTCCCGATTGGCGCGCTCGCATCTGCTGTAGATCGGGCAAGCTGGGAAGGTGCCCCTTAGAAAGGTAGCCAACCGTGTGCCCCTCTTCGCTTGCAGCGAACATTTGCTGGGTGGAAAACAGGTCGCACCCTGCCAGGCGATAATCCAGCAGAGGGATGCCTGTAGGGATCATGAAGGAGACGCTTGTTGCCGATGTAACTGATTTGAGTTTCCACAAACGCCATCTTTGTTGTCTGCCTCGCAGGTAGCTGCCTTCGACGACTGCTTGAGCAGGCAACCACTGTCCCCCTATATGCTCGTGTTTCGTCACCATACATCGCACCTGCCACTCCTGTTCGTCAGGCAGCGAACGGCAGGTGAACCCGGATAGTGCATATCCACGCCGCGGATCAAGATGAATCTGCAGTCGGTATGCGCTGATAGGTCCATGCAGAGTGGTTTCAAGCCACCATTCATTTGCGCTCTGCTTGACTGCCTCCCATCGTGGCGAATTGCCGATGCGTAGCGGGTTTAATCCTGCAAGCAGGGCAAGCTCCGCAGGCAACACGTCTAACGCACCCTGATCGGGCGATTGGTAACGGTAGCCTTGAGATGGAACACAGAACACTTTTCCTCCTTTCTCCCTGGCCCAACGGTTACTGCTGGGGTCTGCATACTCCACTATCCAGCCGTCGCCAAAGTAGGAATGGAAACGAAGACTTCCGGTTTGCTCACCCAGCTCGCGGGAACCAGATACATGAAGGAAATCAGCGCCCCACTCCACCGTCCAGGTGCTCTGGGTCACACGGTGGCTGCCTTTTGCCTGTTTCTGAACAGCTTCGTTGACTTCTCTCTCAATAACTGCTGATGGTATACCTTTCGCCTGCATCGCCTGACGCATGTTACGTGCCATCTGCTCTAGCTGGGCGTGGTCCTCGGCGGATATGCGTGTTTCTTCCTGTAGCGTCCATTCCATGCGGTACGACCTGAACGCTTGCTCTGCCCTATCGAGTGAGCGCACCACGTCAGACATCTGCTGGGCAAGGGTCAGGCTACGCAGCGCGGCCGCGACAGAGACTACGGCTAACACTATCGCGCGTCTCAGGGCGCGCCACGTCAGCCTACCCGAAGCGCGAGCACCGCTCCGTATGCGCAGTGCACGTATAGTTAGCATCTCCACCAGCTGCCAACGCTGTTGTACCGAAATACCCAGTTCGTGCCGCAAGTACAGCCAGGTGCGTGGTAGCGGCACGAGGTCGTGTAGTACTCGTAGAACACGCCGTTCTGGATACTTTCCGTGCAATAGTCAAACAGATCGCCAAGCTGACACCGATAGGTATGGTATATGCGCTTGGAGCAGAAACCAGAGCAGGATGGAGCTGGACCGCATTGTGGGACTATCCATGGGTCGTACACGAAGGTGCACTCGAGGCCGAGCCCTGCCGTTGGAACGGCAGACACAGGCGCGAGTAGGTCTAGAGTTGTAACAACGCCCCACACCCCCAGCGCAATGAGGAAAGCAAGCATGTGGTTTCGCATGGTCAGATACCTCCTTGAATTGAAGTTATCCATAATATCTATCGTCATCTCCCCGCAAAAGGGGACGGGTTCGTAAGAACTTCTCGCAGATACTTACGACGGTTCACTTACTGACCGGCACGCTGAACCGGAACAGGATTTCCTGCTTCCAGTGTTCGTCGCTCCGCCGGAAGCGCAGGCGCACCACCCGACCATATACCCCAGGCGCCATCCCCTCCGTGTTAATCTGCACCGTAAAACGCCGCACGCGCCACGGAGACATCTCATCCCGCGACAGATCCGCAACCGTACAGCCACAACTCGGTTCCACCTCCACGTCTACCCAGCCTCTCGACATGTTCAGCATCGTGACCACCCGGCTTCGGCTCTCGCCAGCAGGAATACTGCCCAGGTCCACCCTCTGCGGGGTTACCAGCATACCATGTTCATCTGCTGTCAGTGACACCATGCTCTGCAACAGCCACAGAACCCCCAGCCATATCACCATCAGCGGCAACCATCGTTTCCTGCGCATTGTCATCCGCTCCCTTCGAGCTCGTCCAGCAATTCCCCAAGCCTCTTCAGTGACCGCTGAACCCCCTTCTTCGCGGTCTCCACCCGGATGTTCAGCGCATCCGCGATAGCCACATAATCCATGTCCTGTATAAAGCGCATCTCCAGCAAGGCACGCTCCCGGCGCTTTAGCCGCTTCAACGCAGAGTGCACATCGATACGCAGGATGGCTTCCGCTTCCCATTCCACCGAGCAATCTGCACACTCGCCGAGCTTGGTCTCCACAGCCGCATGACGCTGACGCCAGCGCAGATAGTCCACCAGCACCTCGCGGCATATCACGTGCACCAGCGGGGGGCGCAGATCGTAACCCTTCGCCATCGCTACCGCCGAGCGCAGGACGACTTCGCTTACCAGGTCTTCCGCCTCCTGAGGGATCACTCGCGTGCGAAAGAACTCGTGTGCCTGACGTCGACAGTCCAGCAGTAACCGCTCCTTGTCCTCTTCGCGCCACACGTATTCTCTCCTTTCATCGCCTGCGCCCCACCGCCTTTCAGCTGGGCTTCCGCTTCACGCGCCAGTACCATAACAGCCCCCCTGCAATGAGCAGGATGGGCGGTGCCAACCTGAACCATGCGCTTCCGCCAATACCTCCCTGAGCGCGCGTTTGGGACTGTAGCTGACGGGAACGAATTGCTGCTAACTCCTCCAAAGTGGGTAGGCGCCCATTCCATCGGTAACTAACCACAACGCCTGTTTGCCGCTCGTTAGCCTCCAGCCGTTCTCCCAAAGTCATATTGCACCTGTGTAAGCGCCAGTCCACCACTTCCCAGCGTTTCAGGGAGATTGCCTGCGAGATTTCATCCAGCGAGATAGGGCGGCGCGGTGAAACCTGCCTGAGTACCCACACCCGCTCCCAGCGAGTTACACCCGGGATGTGCCCTCGTACCTCCAGGCGTTCGGGTATCCAGTGAGTCCCCAGCTTGCGGAAACGGGTGACCATGTAAGTACTATAATCACTGACGATGCGCAGAGGCAGCCAGTCATATCGGTTCGATAGCGTTATCTCAATACCCGCGGTTGTCAGTACTGTTTGATATCCATCCGCTCGCACTACCTTCCATGATTTGGCTTCACGCACGCGCAGAGGGTTCAGGCACGCTGCTAGAGCTAATTCCTCCGGTGGGAGTATAACGCGACCTGTCGGATTATCGTAGCGGTAACATCCAGCTGTGCAACACCACACCACCGGAGGCGATCCCATCAATCCTTGCAACGCCTTGTCAACAAAAGACTCGGCATATATCACGTCTATACCCCACCCTTCGCCCAAGTACCAGCGTAAGTAGGCTGTGCCTTGATATGTCCCGCTCGGAGAGACATACGGCAGTGCCCCGGAGACGCGCAGAAAATCCTTTCCCCACTCAAACTCCCACATTGTCTTGTAGACTTCCCGCCTTCCTGCTATCTCTGCGTATGCCCACTGGCGTAGTTCCTCTTGAACAACGCGCTTGCCCAAATTACTGCTTGCCCTCGATGTAAGGTCTTTCTGCAGGACTTCTAGCTCTTGCTGAACCTCGGTGGGAACTCTGGGATTTGTTATGCGCGTCTCCGTGACCTCCCACACCAGTCGGTACGACTTCATGTATTGTTCACGGGAGTCGTTCTCTTTGATTATGCTATCGACGTGTTCTTCTGACCTTGCGCCCCCGATCGTCGCGAGCAGAATACAAAACATAGTGACCGTATTCCGTACGGTTCTCGTATCCCCCATGGCAGCTTCCCCCCCACCCTGATGGTTCATTTACAAGACTCAACCGTGACTACACCAACTCTGCTAGGTGCAGAAGGTTTTTGATCACACAGGCATGCACCGTAACCGTTTCCCGCACAGTTAGCGCTGTAATACCTGTAAGGGACCGGTCTCAGGGGCTGAGTGCAGGACTGAAGGTCGAGACCGATCGTGCAGACCCAGCGGTCTATCTCATGCCAGGAACAGAAGCCAGTGCACCAGGGATAGCTACCGCATTGCTGAATGTGGTTGGTAATGGGATTGTAGGTACACTTGTAAGAGTCTATCCCTGTGCTTAGTGCCGACGCTGGCTGGACATAGGGGATCGCGTTGACCAGCGCCCACACCCCTAGCGCGACGAGAAATGCGACGAGGTGTTGTCGCATGGTTCCGCTACCTCCTTGAATTGAAACTATCCATAATACCTATCGTCATCTCCCCGCAAAAGGGGACGGGTTTACGAGACTTTTTTCATCTTCAGTCGCCAGTACCAGAGCAGACCCGCGGTAATAAGCAAAATTGGCGGACCGAAACGCCACCATGCGGAGCTCCCGGTGCCCGGAGGACTGCCGGTCGAGCGTTTTCTCTCCACCATCTGGCGCAGTTCGCTTTCGCTGGGTAACTTCCCCGTCCATTTGTAACCGACTATCTCCGCGGCGCGTCGCTCCTTTTCCTCAACGCCCGGGCTGTTGCCCAGCAGGCGATAGTCCACCACTGGATGGTTGGTCAGTATAGCAAACGGTTTCTCAACGGCAGGCTCCAGTTTCTCCAGTCGCCACGTGCGCACATCCGCGCCGATTGGGCTGTTGCGCAGGTCACGCACCTCCTCCGGTAGCCAGACCCCTTCCACCTGTCGCCATTTTGTCACCTCGTATTGTTCCAATAGTCCGGCGGTAGGGTGATGTACCTCCGCTTTTGCCACCGCTCCTCCCCGCGTCATATCCAGCTCCAGTCGGACGCGGCAGGTGCCCAGGTCGGTGAGGTTGGCGGTCTGGGCGAGCACCATGCTATTGGAATCCGATCGCTCCACCTGCCAGTTGCCGCCGTACATTTCCAGGGGAGAGAAACCGGCTAGGATACTGAGGAGTTCGGGCGTGATGGGCAGCTGAGGTGCAGATTTTCGCCACGAAGCAGCGTGACCATCGGTCTTCCAGACATATACGTGGGGTGGTAGAGGTACGCTGGGATCGCGGGTGTCGAGGACTGGTGAGGTGTAAGTGCGCCCACGAAGCGTCCAGCTTCTGGGCACAGATATGCCGTATCCACGTTCGTATAGCACCTCCATCGTAACCTGCGCCGCTGGGTCGTCGCCGATCAGGGGTTCAACGCCCCGCACACGAACCCGTCCGGTATGCACCTCTATCTCCATGGGGACATGAAACTGAACGGGACGCACAAGGTCGCGGGCAACCTTTTGCGCTTCCTGCCTGGCAAGAGCTTCTGCCTCGGCGCGAGACATGCCATGCGCCAGTGCCTCCTGGAGATACTTGTTGTACCAACCCTGTTCTGTCTGCCGCTGTACATACGCCAGTTGTGAAGGGGGGATGGCGTGCTCCTTCCTCCAGTGCAGTGACCACACCGTCTTGCGCCCGCTCAGGGACTGTGCCCGCTTCTCCAGGGTTTGCCGAACGGGGTCGGGAATGTTCTGCGCAGTGCTTGCGACGGATGCCAGCACGAGCAGTGTCATGAACAATGCCCCGCGCATTTGTTTGTCACCTTCCTTTGACGATAGATTCTGCAAGAAACCTGTGCAACTCTTCATTAGATAATCTGCCCACATTTCCTGCAAGACAGGAACGGACTCCAGCCTTCCATCATGTTGGATGCACTAGGCGCATGGATTCGTTCACGATTCGGGAAGCGGCCGCAAAAATCCCGGTTTCTAACGACGGTTCGCAATGACACGATGTTTTACGTCATTCTGTCTCTCACTCCAGTCATTCTGAGTGGAGCAAAGAATCTCTGAGATGCTTCGGCTGGCGCCTCAGCATGACAAATAACAGGCTCATTCTGCCATCTATTGCTGTCATTCTGAGCGGGGCGAAGAATCTCAAACGTGCAAAGACGAGATGGTTCACATCCGTACAGCAGGACGGAGAGCGCAAGAACGAGATGCTTCGCGTTCGCTCAGCATGACACGGCGGGACATGCCTTTGGAGGGCGAGGCTCCGTCCGAGCCGTTGAGAAAAACCTAACCCCCAGCCCCTTCCCTGCGAGGGAAGGGGAGCAAACTCCTCTCCCCGTTTCGGGGAGAGGTTGGGAAAGGGGTTTCAACTGGCTCACCAGGAGGTTCGCCCTCCAGGTCCTGTGCTGATTTTTTCAAAATCCCTCCCAAAACCCCTTGACAAAGGGCGCAGGATGCAGTACGATATGGTTAGGTAAACGTTTACCGCTAATCAATTTCTGTTAATCGTTTACTTTTGGGGAAAATGATGCGCGTGACGATACGGGATATTGCCGAGCGGTTGAACCTGTCCACGGCAACGGTGTCCAAGGTGCTGAGCGGGCGCGAGAGCGTGTTTATCTCGGAGGCAACGAGGCAAAAGGTGCTGGAAACGGCGAGACAGATGGGCTATCGTCCTAACAGGGTGGCGCGCGCACTGGTGACGGGCAAGACCGACATCATCTCGCTGTGGTCGGAGACGCTCGCGCCGTTCCATAACGAGGTGGTGAACCTGCTGATGGACCAGATGCGCCCGCACGGCTACGAGCTCATCATCACCGATATGGTGAAGCATCCCGACTGGCGCGCCTACTGCGAGAAGTTCCCGCAGTGGCAGGTGGACGGCATCATCGCGCTGGACTCGCCCCGATGCGTGCGAGTGTACCGCGAGGCGAACCCGCACGTGCCCACTCCGGTGGTCAGCATGGGCGCGTACTACTTCGAGGAGGGCGACTTCGTGGGGGTGGACCTGTACGCCGGAGTAAGCGAGGCGGTCAGGCATCTTCTGTACGTGGGCTGTCGGCGACCTGCCTATCTGGTGTGCGAGTACGGCAACCGGGTGGGCGATGCCCGCTACGACGCCTACACGTCGGTGATGCAGGACGCCGGTATCGAGCCTCTGGTCATCGTTGCCGAGCAATCGTCCCGACCCAGCGCCCGTGAGCGGATGCATCGGTATCTGGATGAACATCCCTGCCCGGATGGGCTGTTCTGCTTCAACGATGAAATGGCGATCGGCGCGTACCGTGCGCTGTGCGAGCGCGGTATCCGCATGCCCGACGATGTGGCGATAGTCGGATGCGACGGCATCATGGACACCGAGTATCTGGAGCGACCGCTGAGCACAGTGGTTCAGCCGGTGGCGCAGATGTGTCGGCTGGCGTGGGAGTTTCTGCATCGGCGCATCGAAGACCCGTCGGTGGCGCCCCAGCAGGTGCTCCTGCACGCGCATCTTGTCGTGCGCGACTCGTCGCGGAGGCAGTAACGATGGAGTACCCCGGTGGGCATAGCCTGCCGGATGAACCGATACATCATTAATCTAAGGAGGCTGAAAACCATGAAACGCGCATTTACGCTCATCGAGCTGCTCGTGGTTATCGCGATTATCGCGATCCTGGCAGCCATCCTGTTCCCCGTGTTCGCCCAGGCGCGGGAGAAAGCCCGCCAGTCGGCGTGCCTGAGCAACGTCAAGCAGATCGGTCTGGGCGTCATCATGTATACGCAGGACTACGACGAAACCCTCCCGCGCGACCACTCTATCTGGCCCAGCCCGGGCGGCTCGCTGGGGCACTACGGACCGTGCGGACGGCGCAACGTGAACGCCCGCATCGAGACCAAAATCGCGCCCTACCTGAAGAACCTCGACATCTTCTGGTGCAACAGCGCGAACACACAGGCGACTGGTGTGGTGGTGTGGACGGCAGACAGTGCCGTGCCCTCGGGCGGTCAGTGTCGATGGAACGGCTGGGCGTACCCCGACTTCATGTGCTTCCCCGGCGACACGGGCAAGGGACGCCCCTTCAGCTACGGCTGGAACGTGTACACGCTGACCAACCCCAACCATATCGAGTCACAGCTGCGCGGTGAGCTGGGATGCTTGCAGGTCTTCCCGCCGGTTCCGCTGGCGGCGGTGCAGTCGCCCGCCACGAAGGTGATGCTGATGGACGGTCAGCACAAGGACATGGACGCCTGGCGCGCCCCCTTCGCCAACTATCCCGGCTATCCCCTGCAGGCAATCAACTGCGAGGAGTGCTGGCGCGGCATCAGCGCGGTGGGTGCGTGTGTGGGCAACCCCACGCCCATCAACCCCAGCAGTCATACCCGCCACACGCAGGGGCAGAACTGGGCATATCTGGACGGACACGCCAAGTTCATGCCTTACCGCGAGCTGTGCAAGCCCTGGCCCGAAGTGTGGGACGCCGTGTGGGTGAAGTACTGGTGGCATGACCAGCCGTAACTCTGGCACCCTTCCTGCTGAGGGGCGCGATACTGCGCCCCTCTTTTTGTTGAAGGATGCTCGGCATTTCAGGCGAAGCTGTGCAGAGAACGCTCAGGCATAGAAGGAGGTAAACGGATGCGCTGGCAACGATGGCTGAAGGTCGCAGTAGTGGTGGCGGTTTCGGTCGGCAGTGTAGTGGTGCTGGTACGGGCGGTGATGTGCAAACTGCAGGCGCCCGTGCGCAAAGAGACGGTGATGGTGCCCATGCGCGACGGCGTGCGCCTGGCGACCGACATCTACCTGCCCGAAGCGGAGGGCAAGTATCCGGTCATTCTTCTGCGCTCGCCGTACGACCGCAAGCTGGCGGAGGGCATCGCGCAGGACGCGGCGCGCCGCGGATACGTGATGGTGGTGCAGAACACGCGCGGGCGATTCGGCTCGGAAGGGGAGAACCTGCCGTTTGAGACCGACGGCTGGGGACGCCTGCGCGACGGCGAGGATACGGTGGAATGGATCGCCCGACAGCCCTGGTGCAACGGCAAAATCGGCACGTGGGGAGGCTCGGCGCTGGGCATCACGCAGTACTTGCTGGCAGGCACGGGCACGAAGAGGATCTCTGCTCAACACATCACCGTCGGCGCGCCCAGCCTGTACGAGGGCGTGGTGTATTGGGGCGGCGTCTTCCGCAAGGCGATGATTGAAGACTGGTTGCGCATCAGCCAGTTCAGCCCCGACGCCCTGCGCATCTGGACATCTCATCCCACTTATGATGCCTACTGGCGTGAACGCGACATGTCCACCCGCTATCGTTATACAAACGCCCCGGCTATTCACATTGGCGGGTGGTACGACATCTTCGCGCAGGCGACCATCGACGCGTTCGTGGGCATGCAGACAAAGGGCGGACCCGGCGCGCGCGGCAAGCAGAAGCTGATCATGGGACCGTGGACGCACGGCGTGTTTCAGGAGAAGGCAGGTCAGCTGACTTTCCCCAACGCCAAAACCCCGCCCACCACCGCACAGGACATGTGGAGGTGGTTCGACCACTACCTGAAAGGAGTAGACAACGGTATTGGCCGCGAGCCGGCAGTAACCTACTATGTGATGGGCGACGTGACCGACCGCAACGCGCCGGGCAACGAGTGGCGCACCGCCGACCGATGGCCTCCCGTGAATGCCACGCCGACGCCGTTCTACCTGCATCCCGACCGCACCCTCTCCGAGCGCAAGCCATCGGAAGGCGGCACACTCAGCTATGCCTACGACCCCAAAGACCCCGTGCCCACCGTGGGTGGACCACGACTGACCCTGCCCGCCGGCGCGATGGATCAGCGCGAGGTCGAGAGGCGTCGGGACGTGCTGGTGTTTACCAGTGAACCCCTGACCAAACCGCTGGAAGTGACCGGGCGCGTGCGCATGGTGCTGTACGCCTCCAGCGACTGTCCCGACACCGACTTCGTGGCAAAGCTGTGCGACGTGTATCCCGATGGGCGCTCGTTCAACATCTGCGAAGGCATCATCCGCGCCCGCTTCCGCGAGGCGTTCACGAAGGAGAAACTGATGGAGCCGGGCAGGGTGTACCGCTTCGAGATCGACCTGTGGAGCACCAGTATCGTGTTCAACAAGGGGCATCGGATACGGGTACATGTGACCTCCAGCAACGCGCCCGCCTTCGACCCCAATCCCAACACCGGCGAACGTTTCCGCGCCAGCGACAGCACCCGCGTGGCAAACAACACCATCTACATGGACGCCCGCCGACCCAGCCACATCCTGTTGCCGGTGGTTCGGCGTTAGAACATCGGTCTCAGCTCCAGCTCGGCCTCCCACACGCGGTCGCCGCGCTGGAGCTTCACCTTCAGGCGTGTTCCCTCTTCACCGGCAAGCCACTTCTGCACCTCGGAGGGGGGTGTGCCTTTGGTCGAACGCCCGCCGACCGATAGCACCAGATCTCCCCGCTCAATCCCCTGCTCCGATGCAGAGGAGAGCGGCATGACACCTGACACCTTCGCTGTGTTGGAAGTCAGGTCGAGCACGATGCCCGCAGTCGCAGAATCGCCCATCGATGCCGGTTTGGGCATCCGCTCCAGCGTCACAAGGCGCATCGGGTAGTCAATGGTCACGCGGAAGTGCCTCAACAGGTTGTTGCCCAGCAAGCCGAACCCCGCCTCCGAGAGTATCTGCGCGGTTTCGCCGCGGGGCGTGGGGCTGACAAACATCAGCGTCACATCACGAAGAGGACCGCCGACAATGCTCACCGACGACGCACGCGCCGCACGTGGGATACTGCCCGCACCGCCTACCCCCAGCGCCATGCCCATTGACGCCAAGCGGAACGGCTGCCACTGCTGGGACGCCTTCGCCGGGATGATGGTCATCGACGCGCCGGTGTCCAGCAACATGGGCAACTTGCCGATGTCGTCGACCTCCACCTCCAGCTGGGGAGTGGCGCCGGGGAATCGCGCACGCGCCTCGATGCCTGCGGGCGGTTTCCCACCCGGCGCAGAGAAGGTCACCTGCTGGCGGTGGTAATCGATGGTGACCCGGAAGCGATTGAGCGCATTGAATCCCAGAATCCCGCCGAAACGCGCGCCACCGAGCAAACGTATCAGTCCTAAGTCGGTCACCGCCACCTGCAGGTTCTCCAGCTGCACCTTGCCGATCTCGAGGCTACCGAGGCGAGTGACCTCCGCCGTGTCCTGTGCGCTGGCGCCCAGCACGTTCATCGTCTCCCCGGCAGGCAGGCGCAGAGCCTGCGCCACTGGACGGTCGACAACGGTGATGCCCGCGCCCGTATCCAGGAGCATCGTATACTCGTGCCCGTTGAGGCGGACGTCCGCAAACATCACCCGCTGGAAGAAGCGCAGAGGCAGGGTAACGGGGAGTCCGCTGGGCGGAGGGATGGTCGGCGGCTCCTTCAGGCTGGCGAGCACTGTCGCTTCGGTCACCGGTTCGATCGTCTCCCAGCGCACCGTCTGGGCGTGGTGGTTATCTTCGTACACCCTCAGCTCGGCGGGAGCGGTGAGTGCGCCGAAATCCTTCCATTCAGACGGTAGCACCACGAAGCGCGTCGGCTGGCGACGGAAGGAGTCGCTTTCAAATGTGCCCCAAGCGAGCAGTTTGCCCTGCTCGTCCAGATAGATGTCCCACGGGGTACCCGTATGCGGTATCACCTTCAGCCAGCGTGCCTCGCGCCCGTCGGGCAGGGTAGTTTTGCCGCAATCCATCACGCCGAGGTCGCCCCGCGCCCCTCGAATCAGCGCAGAGCGCACGTCGCGCAGGGAGAGCCGATGGAACTGGCGAGCATCGTCGTCCTCCAGCGGGAATACCGCGCCATGCAGTTGCCGCCAGCCTTTGCCAGTGCTGGCGTTGAAAGCGAAGTTGACAACCACTCCCCCGATGGTGGTCTGGATGTGGGAGCCGGTCGCGCCTTCCGTCCAGACTATTCTTCCCATGTTGGGCAGGGGGTAGATGGTTTGCAAGGTCCCCGAGTAGCGCAAAGGCGAGGAGGGCAGAGGGAATATCGCGTTCTGCAACAGCTCGCGAGGCGATTGGGCGAAGCCAGGCATCACGCTCGCCAGCCACAGGGCAAGTGCCAGCCATACGGTTCGTCCTGTTTTCACGCGACGGTGCGCGCCGTTTCCAGTTTCAGCTGTCCACATGCTGCCGAGATGTCGTGTCCTTTCTCCACACGTTGTGTGACGGCGATACCCGCTTCTTCCAGCACGCGCCGGAATCGCGCCACCCGTTGAGGCTCCGGTCGGGTGAAGCCGTCCGGCGTGTCCACCTGATTGAACGGAATGAGGTTCACATTGCAGATAAGCCCCTTCACCAGCCGAGCCAGCGTGTGCGCATGGTGCGGTTCGTCGTTCACCCCGCGCAACAGCAGATACTCAAAAGTGACCTTGCGCCCGGTGGTTTCGGTGTAGCGCTTCGCCGCCTCGATGAGGTCATGCACCTTCCACTTGCGCCCCACGGGCATGATGCGTGCTCGCAGTTCGTCGTCGGGGGCGTGCAGGGAGATGGCAAGCGTAATCTGCAGGCGGTGCTGTGCCAGCTCGTCGATCGCCGGTACGACGCCCACCGTCGACACGGTGATGTGCCTCTGCGAGATGCCCACCTCGCGGTTGAGCAGGTGGATACTCTTCACCACCTCCCGCAGGTTCCACAACGGCTCACCCATGCCCATGTACACCACGTGGCTGATGCGCTTGCCCTGCCTCTGCTGGATGGTCAGCACCTCGTCCACCATCTCGCCTGCCGTCAGGTTGCGCGTGAAGCCCATCTGTGCCGTCGCGCAGAACCGGCACCCCGCCGCGCATCCGACCTGTGTGGAGATGCACACCGAGGTGCGGTCGTCATAGGGCAGAAACACCGCCTCCATCCGTTCGCCGTCGGGCAGGGCGAAGAGGTACTTCACCGTACCATCGCCGGACTGCTGGGCGCGAACCACCTCCAGCCTTCGCAGGGGCAATCGTTCCGCCAGCAGGTGCCGAAGGGCAACAGGCAGGTTGGTCATCTGGTCGTAACTGCTGACCGCGTGCCGATACACCCACTGTGCTACCTGCTCGGCGCGGTAGGCGGGCTGACCCAGTTCCTGCATCACCTCGCGGATTTCGTCCCGCGTGGCGCCGGGCAGAACTTTCTCGTGATGCGTTTGTGCTTCGGGCACGGGCATCTGCGCCTCACACTTTGATACTCAAGTATCATTCGAGAGGCGAGAATGATACTTTTCGCCTCCGAAGTATAATTCTACCCTGTGAGTTCTTCCTCCAGCACGCGCAGGATGGGGCGAGCGACGAAGCGTTTACCGTAGCGGGCAGGCGCTATCTGGAGGCAACATGCCTACTCTTCCACGATAATGGGCACAATGAAACAGCCGTCGCGCTGGTCGGGCGCGTTTGCCAGTATCTCTTCGGCGGGCAGGGACGCTTTTACCTCGTCCTCGCGGAAGACGTTGTACACGGGGAACGAGTGGGCAGTGGGGTCCACGCCGGTGGTGTCCAGCTCCTGCAGGCGTTCGAACTGCGCCATCAGGTTGTTCAGGTGCTTTTCCATCTGGCGCATCTCCTCCTCGCTCAGCTCCAGCCGCGCCAGCCGCGCCACATGCGCTATCTGTTCAAGGGTCAATCGCTGTGCCATACGCGCTCCTCAGTCCGAGATTCTCAACAGCGTTAGCGACAGGTCCAGCATCCTGTTATTATACGCCCGGCGGATGGCTTCTGCAAACAGCTGGGCTGTAGGAAGCACGGTCACGCGCGGGTTGGCGTGTGCCTGCGGAATGGTATCGGTGACCACCAGCTCCACCACCTCCGGCACCAGAACATGCTCGAGGGCATCGCCGGCAAAAACGCCGTGCGTGGCGGCGACGCAGATTTCGGGCACACAGCCTCGCCGCAGAAGTGCCTGCATGCAGGTTTCCAGCCGCCTGCCGGTCACGATCATATCCTCCACCACGATAGGCTTCAGCCCCTCCACGTCGCCCGCGAAGCGCACATGGGCAGGGCTGTCGGCGTGACCGCCACGAGTATATGCTGCGGCAAGCGGTGTGTTCAGCCGCGATGCCAGCGCCCGAGCCAGCCGCACCGCCCCCGCGTCCGGTGCCACCACGACATAGTCCGCACCCCGCCGACCGGTGTTCACGTAATGACGCACCATCATCGACAGCGCGCTGAGGTCGTCTACAGGAATGTGGAAGAAGCCCGCGATTGCCTCATCGTGCAGGTCCATCGTGATCACCCGCTCTGCCCCTGCGGTCACCAGCATATCCGCCACCACTTTGGCGGGCACGGGGTCGCGCGGAGACGACCGCTTTTCCTGTCGGGCGTAGGCAAAGTAGGGGACGACCGCGGTCAGCCGGGCGGCGGAAGCACGGCGCAGAGCATCCAGCACGATAAGCAGTTCCATCAGGTGGTCATGGATGGGCGGGCAGATGGACTGGATGACGAACACGTCGCAACCGCGCACGCTCTCGTCGCATTCCACCCGAATCTCACCGTCGCTGAACCGGCGCGACAAGAGCTTGCCAAGCGGCGTCCCGAGTTCGGTGGCGATACGATGGGCGAGCTCGGGATTGCCGTTGCCTGCAAACAGCTTCAGCGGTCGTGTCTTTCTCATCAGTGAAGCGAGTAGGGGGCGGTGAACCTGCCGCCCCCTGCACCTTAGAAGCGGTAACCAACGAGAATGGTGGTACTATCTCCGCGATAGTCCATCTCTTTGCCGGTGAGATGGTAGTCCAGCTCCACGAACAGTTTTTCGTTGATGTCATAGCCCAGAACCAGTTTCCCACCGAACACGGTCTTCGCGCTTACTCCTGCCGGCTTGAGCACATACGCCCCCGCTCCGAAGCCGATGTAGCCCCGGAACTTCTCGGACGGGTCTACCGAGAAGATTTGCGTGAGCGTGACTGCGGTAATGCTGGCGGACTGGCCACCCTTGCTTCGGGTGTAGTAGTCCACCCCGAGGAACAGTTCGCCCTCGCCGATGATGGAACCACTGCGCAGTTTGACGTCTGCTCCCACTGCCAGCCACACATCGCCCACCGTGCGCATGTTAGCGCGGTTGACGACGTTCGCGCCCAGGCGGATGTTCACATCGGTGGCAGGGTTGTCGAACTGCGCCCATGCCTGCTGTCCTGCCAGCACGCTCAGGGTCAGTACGGCGCTGCAAAGCGCTACGAGTCGAGACAGGTGTTTCACTCACACTCCTCCTTTTCCCGAATTGCGACGAGAGACAGCAGCACTCCCTGTTGCCTGCTGCCGTTCGTCAGCATTATATGTTTTCGCCGCGCCTATGTCAAATCTCCTGCGCGAGCGGGACGCGGGCAGGATTGTGTTCCGCCCCTGCGGAATCCCTTTGCTGACACACCTCCGGAAAGTCAAGCACGGCGATTGACGCAACGACGGCGTTACGGAAGGAGAAAGAAGCATGATTATCGGCGTACCGAAAGAGATTAAGGACAGCGAGTACCGGGTCGCCATGGTACCCGCTGGCGTCGAGATACTTACCAAAGCGGGGCATACGGTGCTGATCGAAAGCAGTGCGGGCAGAGGCACCGGCATCAGCGATGAGGAGTATGCCGAAGCTGGGGCGCGTATTGTGCCCGATGCGGGAACCGTCTACCGCGAGGCGGAACTCATCGTGAAGGTGAAGGAACCTTTGCCGCAGGAGTATCCGCTGATTCGTCCGGGGCAGGTGATATTTACCTACTTCCACTTCGCAGCGGACGAGGGGCTGACCCGCGCCATGCTGGAGACTGGGGCGGTATGCATCGCCTACGAGACCCTGCAGATGGACGACGGTTCTCTGCCTCTGCTGATCCCTATGAGCGAAATCGCCGGGCGCATGGCGATTCAGGAGGGCGCCAAGTATCTGGAGCGCCCGATGGAGGGACGCGGTATCCTGCTGTCGGGCGTGCCGGGAGTGCGTCCGGCGCACGTGGTGGTGCTTGGTGGAGGAGTAGCGGGCACGAACGCTGCCAAAGTGGCAGCAGGCATCGGCGCGAACGTGACCGTGCTGGACATCAACACGGCGCGCCTGCGTGTTCTGGAGGACATCCTGCCCAAGAACGTGGACACGCTGATGTCCAACGCCTACAACATCCGCGAGGAACTGCGTCGGGCGGACCTGGTAATCGGCGCGGCGCTGAGACCGGGTGCCCGTGCCCCCATCCTCATCACGCGCGAGATGCTGTCACTGATGAAGCCCGGCGCGGTGATCGTGGACATCAGCATCGATCAGGGCGGGATCGCCGAGACATCCCGTCCGACCACACACACCCAGCCCATCTACACCGTGGACGGCGTTATCCACTACTGCGTCACCAACATGCCCGGCGCGGTACCCGGCACCAGCACCTACGCGCTGACCAACGAGACCACCCGCTGGGTGCTGGAGCTTGCCAATCTGGGCTGGCGCGAGGCAGCGCGACGGCACAAACCTCTGCGCTCCGCGCTCAACGTCGTGGAGGGCAAGGTGACCTACGAGGCAGTGGCAGAACTGTTCGGGTTGCCCTGCACGCCACCAGAGCAGGTGCTGTAGCCTGCCTGCGCCTGCAAACGACAGCCACAGCCCGTGACCGCTGGGCTGTGGCTGCGTGTAACTTGCTGATCGAACGCGCTACACCGACACCGGCACTCCGCCCTGCGCGGCGGATTTCCATGCCGCTTCGGTCATCTCGATGACGCGCAGTCCGCCCTCCGGCGGCGACTCCACCGGTGCGCCTTTCAGCACGGCATCGGCAAAGTTGCGCATGGGACTGCTCCCGGCAGGCATGTCTTTCTCGGTCACCTCGTGGCGCTTGCCCGCTGAGTCAACGAGCTCGAGCCGCCCGTTGCGGTACAGGAACATGCCCTCACTGCACACGAAGGTAATATCCTCATGCCAGGAGGGAGCGTTGCCGATGATGGCGATATTGCCCAGCGCACCGTTCCGGAACTTGATGGACAGCGCGCTGTTGATGTCCACCTTCGAGTCGAAGTTCTCGCTGAAGGCGGAGACGGTTGCCACGCTCAGTCCGGTCACCCACATGATGATGTCCACCAGGTGGCTACCGGAGTCGTTCAACTGCCCCCCGCCCGACAGCTCCGGGTCCTGTCGCCAGGTGCCTTTCGTGCCTTTATACCAGCCCTGGCACTGCAGAGCGGAAACAAATTGTGGCTCGCCCACCTTGCCCGACTCGATGGTCTGCTTCATGTAGCGGAACTGCGGGGCGTAATGACGTTGATACGCCACCAGCCCCACCTTGCCCGTCTCCTTGAAGCGGTTGACCAGTATCTTTGCGTGCTCAATGCTACAGACCATCGGCTTCTCCAGCAGGACGTGAAGCCCTTTGTCGAGTGCGTCCATCGCCTGCTGGAAATGCAGAGTGTGCGGGCTGATAATCGCCACAGCGTCCAGAGACGCCTTCTCCAGCATCTCACGATAGTCCGAGTATACGGGAACGTCCTTGAGCCAGGTAAAAGTTTCCTTACAGCGTTTGATCTGCTCCTCGCTGGGGTCGCACAGCGCTGTCACCTGCACTTCGGGCACGCTGGTCTCGATCACCTTCATGTGCGAGCGCGCCATGCCCCCACAGCCGATAAAACCGATGCGCACTTTGTCTGCCATCTGTTGACCTGCCTCCAGAAGGGATACGTTGTGTTGTTATGGGTACGATTACGAAGCCGAGCAGAAATATCCTGCCCGCCTTGTTCCCAAGAGGCTACACACCGGCGATTACTCGGCGGATTGCCAGCACCTGCGCCAGCAGAGGCTCCAGCTCGGCGAGGGGAAACATGGTAGCGGGGTCGGACAGCCCTTTGTCGGGGTCGGGATGCACCTCCATGAACAGGGCATCGATGCCCACGGCGGCTCCTGCCCGCACCAGATGCGGGATGAACTCGCGCCTGCCCCCACTGCGGGAACCTGCACCGCCGGGCAACTGCACGCTGTGCGTGGCGTCGAGCACCACCGGCACACCGAGCGCGCGCATCTGGGGGAGAGAAGTGAAATCCACCACCAGCGTGTTGTAGCCGAATGATACCCCGCGCTCGGTCAGCATCACGCCCGCCGCGCCCGAATCGCGCAGTTTCTCCACCACGTGGCGCATGTCCCACGGCGCCATGAATTGCCCTTTCTTCACGTTCACCGGCTTGCCGGTGCGCGCCGCGGCGACCAGCAGATCGGTCTGTCGGCACAGGAAAGCGGGTATCTGCAGGAGGTCTACCACCTCCGCTGTACGTTCCGCCTGCCAGGGCTCGTGGATGTCGGTGGTCAGGGGCAAGCCGGTCTGACGCTTCACTTCGGCAAGCATGCGCAAGCCCTCTTCCAGCCCCGGGCCGCGGAACGAATGCAGGGAGGTGCGGTTTGCCTTGTCGAAGGAGGCTTTGAAGATATACGCGATGCCCAGCCGCCGGCAGATAGACTGCACCGTTTGCGCTACCTGCAGGCAGAGGTCTTCGCTCTCGATGACGCACGGACCGGCGATGAGCACCATCTGCTCGCCGCCGACGGTAACGCCTGCCACGTTGATGGGGTTTATCGTGCTGTTCATGGGTATATGATAACAGGATACAGGCGGTATCGGCAAGGTGGGGAGGGGCTGGTGAGAACGGTCGGTACAGACGAGTTCATGCCCAAGACCTACCTGAGGATGTTTGAAAACCTGTAGCACGGGCATCTTGCCCATGATGAAGGCACTGCTCACCCGTCTCCGACGCCACAATGGGATCGGTTGATGCGGATTTCTGGGCGTATGGGCGAGGACGCCCGTGCCACGAGTCTGAGATATCAAACACTCTCTCGGCTTACCTTGACACCCCTTTGGAGGTTTCGGTATACTATTGGGCGATTGAGAAATCCTTCGCGAACTGGCAAGATGAAGAAGAGCCGTCGCATGTATGAACATCTTCCGCAGCCGCGTGGCAGGCGGTTTTTTATTGAGCAGGAGCGGGGCGTGACCGATGTGCGCGTGGAGGTCGGTCTGGCTCACGTGCGCGTGCGCACCGGCTCCGGCGAGTCGTCTCTTCAACGCCACTTGCAAGTTCTAGACGCCGTCGCCGAGCAGGGCGTCAACGTCTCGCTGGTCAAACTGCACGAAGACTGGCTGACCTTCGCGGTAAGCCAGTCGGATGTGCCCAAAGTGTCGCAGTGCCTGCAATCGCTGGGCATGGAGTACAAGGTTGCGCCCGACCTGGCGCTGGTGGTGACCGTCGCGTCCAATATGCGCGAGTCGGCGGGCGTGATGGCGCAGATTGCGGAAGCGTTGTGGGAGGCAAACGCCCACATTATCGAGACGGGCGATTCGCATAACACCGTGCAGTGTCTGGTGCCGGAGGAGCGCGCCTTTGCCGCCGCACAGGCGTTGCGTCGGCGGTTCCAGCTGACGGAGGTGGCGCCGTGAAGATCGTGGTGATGAAGTTCGGCGGCACGTCGGTCGACTCGCCGGAGCACCGCGAGATCGCGGCGAGGAAGGTCATCCGCGCCAAGGAAGACGGCTTTGCGCCGGTGGTGGTGGTATCTGCCATCGGCAGGCGCGGAGCTCCTTATGCCACCGATACCCTGATCGAATTCCTGCGCGGTATCGACCCATCCGTTCCGCCCAATCCTCGCGAGCTGGATCTGATGATGGCGTGCGGGGAGATTATCTCCACGGTGGTGATGGCGCACACGCTCAAGACGATGGGATACGATGCCGTCGCGCTTACGGGCGGGCAGGCGGGAATCATCACCGATAACGAGTACGGCAACGCGCGCGTGCTACAGATACATCCGCAGGCAATCCGCCACCACCTCGAGCAGGGTAAGATCGTGGTGGTCGCGGGCTTTCAGGGCGTGGCGGAGGACAAGCTGGGTTTCCATCCCGACATCACCACGCTGGGGCGAGGCGGTAGCGACACCACTGCGTCCGCGCTGGGAGCAGCACTGAACGCGGTTGCTGTGGAAATCTACACCGACGTCGACGGCGTGAAAACCGCTGACCCGGACATTATCCCGGACGCAAAGACCCTGCCGGTCATCAGCTACGAAGAGGTTGCGGAAATTGCTCACCAGGGCGCGAAGGTATTGCACCCCCGTGCTGCCGAAATCGCTATGCTCCATAATATCCCCCTCTGGGTCAAGTGCACTTTTACCGATGAACCGGGCACGCTGGTCACCTCTGCCGAGGGGGCTGAGGGAGTGGACCTGCCGGAAGTCACCGGGGTAACGCACATCACCGGCAAGATTGTGTACCTGGTCTTCCATATCGGCGAGGTAGCCGAGAAGGCGGAGATTGAACTGCAGCTGTATCGCCTGATGGCGCGGGCGGACGTGAACCTGTATCTGAACAGCTATAGCCACGACACGCTCAGCTTCGCCGTACCTCGCGACCGATGGGGGCTGGTACAGAAACTGCTGGATGGTCTGGTGATGCCGGTGGGGACGCCTCCACAGCGACTGGTCATCTTCCGCGTAGGCGATAAGCCCAGCCGGGAGTACCAGCTCCAGAAGCAGATGCTGGATGCCCTCGGCAATACGATCCCCGTGCAGGAGATCGCGGTGGACGTGCTCGAGAACTGCACGATGGTTTCCCTGATTGCTGCCAAACTGAGTCGCCGTCCCGGCATCATGGCGCTGTTCCTGCGGACGCTGTACGAAGCAGGCATCCAGGTGCTTCAGACGGCGGACTCGGAGATGTCGCTGTCCTGTCTGGTGAACGAGAGCGACGTGGAAAAGGCGGTGCGCGTGCTACATGAGCGGTTCGTCGTCGACCGAGCGTACGCCCGATAACGAACCCGAAGACGAACAGCCTGTCCGGGTGCCGGAGATGCCGGAGCTTCCAGAACCACCGGAAGTTCGCACGCCGGATATCCGTTTGCCCGGCACATCGCGCAAGCCGGTCGCTCCCATCGACAGGGGCATGCGCGCGATGGCGCTGGCGAGCACCATCGGGCTGTCGCTGGTGGTACCGCCGGTGCTGGGCTATTTTGCCGGTCGCTGGCTGGACGGTCGCTTTGGAACCGACCCCATCCTGTCGGTGATTGGGCTGATGGTGGGAATCGTGCTCGGCTTTGTGGAGATGGTGCACATTCTGGGGCAGATCGAGCGGGAGGAGCGCAAACAGCGATAACGGATGCAGGAACTGCGCGTCGCTTACAGAAGCATACTGTGGCTGGCTGTCACCGGTGGGTATGTACTGCTACATTACCGGCAGTGGCAGGCTGGCGCAGGCTATCTGGCGGGTGCGGTGTTCGCCGGGCTGGTGTTGTGGAGCCTGCAACATCTGGCAGAATCGCTGGGCACGGCGACAACCCGACCGGGGCGCTGGTGGTGGAAAAGCGCGCTGTGGCGCTACCCGCTGATGCTGGTACTGCTGTGGCTGGTGTCACGCCAGCCGACAGTATTCGTGATAGGCTTTGCAGGCGGAGTGACGCTTCTGCCTGTATCTGCTGGCGTACTGGTGCTGAGTCGGTCGTGGAGGCGTCCGGCATGGTTGAGCGTGCGTTACTGGGCGCCTAAAACGGTTCGTAAATCGCGGGAGTTCTGAAGGAGGTCTTGAGAGGCGAAGTTGGAAGGTCATCATGCCAGTCCGTGGTTGTTTGCGGGGAACGCCGGGTTTGTGGCGGTGTTGCTGGTGCTGGCGGCGATAGCGGGCACGCGGCGTCTGGAACGAGTGCCGCGCCGGTTCTGGCAGAACGTCGCCGAGCAGACGGTGGAATCCTTCCGGTACTTCGCGGTGAATGTCATCGGTCCCGGCGGTGAGAAGCACGCGCCTTTTCTGGGCACGTTGTTTGTGTTTATTCTGGCTTCGAACCTGATCGGGCTGGTGCCCATTTTCAGCGTGGCTGCGCCCACGGCGAGCCTGAACACTACCATCGCCCTTGCCATCATTACCTTCTTCTATGTGCAGTGGCAGGGGATTCGGGCAAACGGTGTGCTGGGCTATCTGAAGCACTTCACGATGGGCACACACTGGGCACTTTGGCCGCTGATGGTGCCTCTGGAGATTATCAGCGAGCTGGCAAAGCCTCTATCGCTGGCAATCCGTCTGTACGGCAACATGTACGGCAAGGAGCAGGTGATTATCGTGCTGGTGGGGCTGGCAGCGACGCTGTTGCCCATCTGGTTCCCCATTCCGTTCCAGTTCCCGATACTGGTATTTGGAGTGTTCGTGGGCTTCGTGCAGGCGCTGGTGTTTACCCTGCTGGCGGGGATATACATCTCGCTGATGACCCAGCACGATGAAGAGCATGCCCATTGAGGGGGCGTGAATCGGCAACGGCAGTGATGGCGGCGCAGTGCGCCGTTGAGCATAAAAACCTGAGGACAAAAAAGGAGGAAAGAACGTGGGTCTGTATCTCTTTGGGCTAGCGCTGGCGGTCGGTTTCGGCTTGCCGGTGGCAGTATTGTCGGCAGCGATTGCGCAGGGCAGAGCAGCCGCGGCGGCGCTGGAGGGTATGGCTCGCCAGCCGGAGGCGGCGGGCGCTATCCGCACGTCGATGATTATCGCCCTGGCGTTTATCGAGTCGCTGGTCATCTATGCCCTGCTGATGTTCTTCCTTTTGCAGGGCAAGCTGCCCGGTATCGAGGCTCTCGCGCAGCTACCCAAGTAGAGGAAGTGGGGGGTGCGTTCTGCACCCCTCTCTGATGTTCATTCTGAGGATAGCGAGGCGTAGAGAGGAACCATGGGCGAAATCATGCATCAACTGGGAATCGAACCTGCCACCATCGTGGTGGAGATGGTGGGTTTCGTTCTGCTTTTGCTCCTGCTGAAACGGTTCCTGTGGAAACCGGTGACCGACTACCTCGACCAACGCCAGCAGGACATCGCGAGTACCTATGACAAGGTCGAGCAGACCCGTCAGGAGATGGAGCGTCTGCGGGACGAGTACCAACAGCGTCTGGCGAATATCGAGGCGGAAGCGCGCGCGCAGATTCAGCAGGCAATTAAGGAGGCTCAGCAAGTTCGCGAGCATATTCTCTCGGAAGCGCGCCAGCAGGCAGAGAAGATGGTGCGCGATGCACAGGAGACCATCCAGCACGAGCGTCAGAAGGCGCTGGCGGAGATGCGAGCGCAGGTGGTGGAACTGACCCTGCTGGCAACGAGCCGCATCCTGCAGGAGAGCATGGACGACGCGCGACACCGCAAAATGGTGGAAGACTTTGTTGAGCAGGTGGCGAGCCGGTCATGAGAGAGAGCAAGATCGCGCGACGGTATGCACGTGCCCTGTTTCAGGCTGCCCTGCGCGCGGACGCGGTGCAGGCGGTGGACCGAGCATTGCAGGAGTTGCTCGACATCCTGCGGGAGCAACCGGCTCTCCATCAACTGATGCTTAACCCGCTGATTCCGCGCGAGCGCAAGCAGGAGCTGGTGCAGGAGAGCATCGGTCGGCGAACCCATCCCCTGCTGGCATCGTTGCTTAACTTGCTGGTGGATAAGCGACGCGAGCGCCTCTTGCCGGACATCGCCCAGGAGTACGCACAGATGCGCGACGACCACCTGGGCGTCGTGCGCGTGCAGGCAAGAACTGCTTACCCGCTGGACAGTCAGCAGGAGCAGGCGCTGATCCAGAGCCTCCAGCGGAGAACGGGGCGAACCGTGGTGCTGGATGTACAGGTAGACCCGTCGCTGATCGGCGGTATCCTGGTTCGTATTGGGGATACAGTGATTGACGGCACTGTGCGTGGACAACTGCAACGACTTCGGCAATACTTGATGAACGCTTAGGAATGAGGAGGCTGGAGCCTTGGCAATAAGACCTGAAGAAATCACGTCCATCCTGGAAAAAGAGCTCGAACAGTATCAGCGTGGCTATGAAGAGGTCGGTATCGGCACGGTACTGCAGGTGGGCGATGGCATCGCCCGCGTGTACGGACTGCAGGACGTGATGGTGAGCGAGCTCGTCGAGTTCCCCGATGGCACGATGGGTATGGCGCTGAACCTCGAGGAGGATAACGTCGGCGTCATCGTGCTGGGTAGCGACGAGAACATCAAGGAGGGCGATACCGTCAGGCGGACGGAACGCATCCTCTCCGTGCCGGTGGGCAAGGCTTTGCTTGGACGGGTGGTCAACCCGCTGGGGCAACCGCTGGACGAGAAGGGCGCCATTGTGACCGAAAACTATCGTCTGCTGGAGATCAAGGCGCCCGGCGTGGTGCACCGCCAGCCGGTGAAGGAGCCTCTGCAGACGGGTATCAAAGCCATCGATAGCATGATTCCTATCGGGCGGGGACAGCGCGAGCTCATCATCGGCGACCGGCAGACCGGCAAAACCGCCATCGCCATCGATACCATCATCAATCAGAAGTACACGCACCAGACCGACTCGCCCGTGTACTGCATCTATGTGGCGATCGGTCAGAAGCTCAGCACCATCGCGCGCGTGGTGAAGACACTGGAAGACTACGGCGCGATGGAGTACACCACGGTCGTGGTGGCAAGCGCATCCGACCCCGCGCCCATGCAGTATATCGCCCCGTATGCCGGTTGCACCATGGGCGAGTACTTCCGCGACAACGGAATGCACGCGCTGGTGGTGTATGACGACCTGTCCAAGCACGCGCAGGCGTACCGGCAGGTATCGCTGTTATTGCGCCGTCCGCCCGGGCGCGAGGCGTACCCGGGTGACGTGTTCTACCTGCACTCGCGCCTGCTGGAGCGTGCTGCGAAGCTGTCGGACGAGAAGGGAGGCGGCTCGCTGACCGCGTTGCCCATCATCGAGACGCAAGCAGGCGACGTCTCCGCCTACATCCCGACGAACGTTATCTCCATTACCGACGGGCAGATATATCTGGAGAGCGACCTGTTCTTTGCCGGCGTGCGCCCCGCGATGAACGTGGGTATCTCGGTGTCGCGCGTGGGTGGCAACGCCCAGATCAGGGCGATGAAACAGGTGGCTGGACGACTCAAGCTGGACCTTGCCCAGTATCGCGAGGTGCAGGCGTTTGCGCAGTTCAGCTCCGACCTCGACCGCGTGACGCAACAGCAACTGGCTCGTGGACAGCGCATGGTGGAGCTGTTGAAACAGCCCCAGTACCAGCCCATGTCGGTGGAAGACCAGATCATCGTGATCTTCGCGGGCACGGGCGGGTATCTGGACGATATTCCAGTGAACGCCGTTCAGCGCTTCGAGCGCGAGTTCCTTGCCTTCGTCCATGACAGGTATCCCGAAGTGCCCGAACACATCCGCCGGGATAAGGAGATCGACGAGATGACGCAGGAGGCGCTGGAGAGGGCAGTCAAAGAGTTCAAGGAGCAGTTCAAGGCGTAAGCGATGGCAACACTGCGACAGATACGACAGCGTATCCGCATCGCACGGAACATCCAGCAGATCACCCGCGCGATGAAGATGATTGCGGCGGCGCGCCTCAAGCGGGCGCAGGACCGGGTGATCGCCGCGCGCCCCTATGCCGAGAAGATGCAGACGCTGGTTGGCACGCTGGCTCTGGCGGCAGGGGAGGTGGACGAGCCTCTGCTGCGCGAGCGCGAGACGGTGAGGCATGTGGGCGTTCTGCTCATCACCGCCGATCGTGGTTTGTGCGGCAGCTACAATACCAACATCATTCGGCGATGCATGGATCACCTTCAGCAATACGAGCCAGAGCAGGTCAAGTTGCTGACCGTGGGCAGGAAAGGGATGCAGTTCCTGAGCCGGCGGGGCTATCCTTCCGTCCAGCATGTGACGATACCCCTTTCCGGTCCCACGGTAGGTCATGCGCAGGAGATCGCTCGGGTAGCGCAGGAGATGTTCCTGAGTGAGCAGGTGGATGAGTTCTACCTGGTGTTCAACCGGTTCCGCAGCGCGCTGGTGCAGATACCGACCGTTCAGAGGCTATTGCCCATCGAGAAGGTCGGAGAAGAGGAACGCCTGCCGGTACATCTGGACTTTCTCTTTGAGCCTTCGCCTGCGGAACTGCTCGGTCGTCTTCTGCCCCGGTATCTCTTCACACAGGTGTTTCAGGCGTTGCTGGAGGCGACAGCCAGCGAACACGGCGCACGCATGACGGCGATGTCCGCTGCGACCGATAACGCGGGTAAAATGATATCGACACTCACGCTCAACCTGAACCGCGCCAGGCAGGCCGCCATCACCAAAGAGATTCTGGAAGTGGTGTCGGGAGCGGAGGCGTTGAAGGAGGGCACGTAGCCCGCATCGGGAGGTGATTTCCGTGCGCATCCTGCGATGGATGCCCGTGCTGGCTGGCGCGTGGGTGGTTGGGGCGATGCTGTGGGCGATCGCTCAGCCGCCGACGCTGGAGGAGATACAGGCTGTTGTCACCGCGCGAGAAGCGTTCGTGCCCGCTCCGCGCCAGCTGGTGGCGCCCTCTACTGTCGAGAAAGCGGCATGGTCACCAGATGGTCGCTATCTGCTGGTGATCAGCCGACAGCATCGGTTGACGGGCGACATGGAGAACCCGCTGGAATACACCGGCTGGACGGCTTCGCTATGGGATTCGGTTCAGCAAAAGGCAACGCAGGTGGGTAAAGGCGGGGCAAATGAAGAGGTAACCTTCGCTGCGTGGCTACGCCGCAATAACGTGGCGGTGCTTACCGTGATGCGAACAGTGGCTCGGCGGGCTCCGGCGGTGGAGAACGGGGACGCGGAAGAGCGCCAGCAGGTGGTGATGCGTCTGGACGCGCCCCGCGCCAGTATGCGTGTGGCAGGCGTGCTACCCGACGGCGCTGGCGTGGCTATCGCGCATCCGCATCCCGTCGCGTTTTTCTGGGGCGCCAGTGTGTGGGTGTTGCGGGCAGATGGTAGCCTCAGTGCACCGCTGGAGCTGGGAGAAGAAGCGGCTTTACAGTTTGTACGCGCACGAAAGTTCTGGTCGTCTGATGGAAGAATGGTCTACTGCCAGTTGCAGGGCGAGAATGGCTGGCTTGCGCTCGACACGGTGACCGCCGAGATTCGCCCGCTGGCATCTGCGCCCAGTGTGACGGAACCAACCGAGCCCAGACTGCCCGTCGCCGTGCGGCTGACACCGCAGGAGCTTCAGCATGAGCAGAGCAAGGGGCGAGTGAAGGCACTTTGGCTGGAAGGCGAGAGGAGCCGCGTGCTGTTGTGTGGCGACGCCGAGTGGGCACAGTTGTCGCCCAGAGGGAACGCCGTGTTTTATGTGTCGCAGGGAGCGGGGTTTGTGGCGCCACTGGTGCGCCTCCCGCGTGAGCAGTACGAGGAACTGCGTCGTCTGGCGGAGCGTCAGGTCATCCTCAGCAACGCAAGGCAGATCGCGCTGGCGCTTCTGATGTATGTGCAGGACTATGACGAGACGTTCCCGCCGGGCAATATGGACGCGCAGATGGTGCTGGGACCGTACCTGAAAAACGAAACGGTATTCCAGTTTCCAGGCACGGTGTTCGTGTACGTCATGAACGGACAGAGTTTAGTGAACATAGACAACCCTGCAGAGACGATGGTGGGCTACATTCAGGCGCCCGGTGGACGGGCGGTCATCTGGGCGGACGGGCACGTAACCTGGCAGAGCGATTAGGCGGGGATGAGCGATGGCTGTCGCTATGGAGAAGAGGACATATACCATAGACGACCTGTGGGAGCTTTCTCATCGGTCGGGCAAGCGTCTGGAGCTGGTCAGGGGAGAGATCAGGGAAATGGCACCTGCAGGCGACGAACATGGATATGTTGCGGGACAGCTGCTGGTGATAGTGTCGCAGTTTGTGAAGCAACATCGGCTGGGCTATACGTTCGCTGCGGAGACGGGCTTCGTGCTGGCTCAGGAACCTGCCACAGTTCGCGCGCCCGACTTCGCCTTCGTGTCGCGCGAGCGTGCTCCAGAAGGTTGGTGCAGGCAGTTTGCCCGCTACATTCCAGACCTGGTGGCAGAAGTGGTTTCGCCTGGCGATACTTTTGTGGACGTGATGGAGAAGGTGGACGACTGGTTGAACGCCGGAGTGAAGATGGTGTGGGTGGTCAACCCGGCGCAACAGACAGTGCATGTGTATCGTTCCGGTCAGCCGGTGCGCGTGCTGAACGCACAGGATATGCTGACCGGCGAGGATGTTCTGCCGGGCTTTGAGTGCAAAGTGGCAGAGATTTTCGCCCGGTAGGGGCAGGGATGAGTGATGGCTGTTGCGACTGCAGGCAAAAAGGTCACGGTAAGGGAGTTGCCGGAGATTGCTCGTACCGCCACCACGCGGTGGGAGGTGGTCAGAGGGAGGTTGCACGAGTTGCCACCTGCGAACTTCAAGCATGGTGTGGTTGCGGGTCGGTTATTTGCTATCCTTTACCAGTTTGTCGAGTCGCAAAAGAGCGGTTACGTGTTGATGGCAGAAACGGGGTTCATCCTGTCTGAAGACCCCTTAACGTTGCGTGCGCCCGATGTGGCTTTTGTTCGGCGCGAGAAAGTGCCGGAAGGGGATTTACCGGAACAGTTTGCACGTTTTGCGCCAGACCTGGTGGCAGAGGTGCTTTCACCATCGGACACCTACTCCAGTCTGGCGGAAAAGGTCAGCGACTGGTTACAGGCTGGCGTGCAGACCATCTGGGTGGTGGACCCAGCGGACAGAGCCATCAGCATACATCGGGCGAACCGACCGGTGCAGGTGTTAGGCGTGGACGACACGCTCTCCGAGCAACAGTTACTGCCCGGTTTTGAGTGCAAAGTGTCGGACATATTCGCGCCATGAGGGCAGGGATGAACTATGGCTGTCGCCGCGGAGAAAAAGACATACACCAGTGACGACCTGTGGGAGCTTTCTCATCGGACGGGCAAGCACTACGAGCTGGTCAGGGGGGAACTGCGGGAGTTGGCACCGGCTGGTGAAGAACATGGCTTCGTAGCTGGCAGAGTAATCGCTCTGTTGGCGCAATACGTGGACAGTAAGCGGTTGGGTTACCTGTTCGCTGCGGAAACGGGGTTCGTCCTGCAGGAGGGCGAACGGGCGACAGTGCGCGCACCCGATGTGGCTTTTGTCCAGCGTGAGCGGTTGCCAGAGGGCAGGATGTCGCCGTTCTTCTCGCGGGTGATACCCGACCTGGTCGTCGAGGTGCTTTCGCCCAGCGATACCTATGTCTCTGTGCTGGATAAGGTGAACGACTGGCTGAACGCCGGGGTGAAGGCGGTGTGGGTAGTGGACCCTGCCTCCCGGGAGGTTGTGGTGCATAAGCAGAGCGGCTCCGTGCATATCCTGCGCAAGGATGATGTGCTTTCGGGCGAAGAGGTATTGCCCGGTTTTGAGTGTAAGGTTTCCGAGATATTTGTGCTCTGAAGGCAGGGATGAGCGATGGCTGTCGCCGCGCAGAAAAAGACATACACGGTAGACGACCTGTTGGAGCTTTCTCATCGAACGGGCAAACATTTCGAGCTGGTCAGGGGGGAACTGCGTGAGTTGGCACCTACAGTACCGGAACACGGTTTTGTAGAGCTCAGGTTGGGTGCGCGATTGATGACATTTGTGGAGGAGCGACGCCTGGGTGTGGTGGTGACAGGCGAAGTCGGGTTTGTGCTGACAACGACAGACCCTGCGACCGTTCGCGCAGCGGACGTGGCGTTCATTTCTGCAGAGAAGCTACCGGAGGGGGCGTTGCCAAGGCTGTTGCCACGCTTCGCTCCAGATCTGGTAGCGGAAATCATCTCGCCCAACGACGCTTACAGCGACGTGATGGAGAAGGTGGACGACTGGCTGAACGCCGGGGTGAAGGTGGTGTGGGTGGTAGAACCTGCGTCCCGACGAGTGGTTGTGCACCGAAAAGGTGCCTCTTTGCGCGTTCTGGAGGCGGAAGACATTCTATCTGGTGAGGATGTTCTGCCGGGCTTCGAGTGCAAAGTGGCAGAAATCTTTGCATGAATCGTGATTATTCTGGATGATGGGAGGTAAGGACAACATCGATGGCAATAGGTAAAGTCGCGCAGGTGATGGGACCGGTGGTGGATGCGCGGTTCCCGGCGGGTGAACTGCCCGCTATCCTGAACGCCGTCACCATCGACGACGCCGAGCGAGGTATCCATCTGGTGTGCGAGGTCGCTCAACATCTCGGCGATGATATGGTACGGTGCGTTGCTCTGGACTCCACCGACGGACTGGTTCGCGGGATGCCGGTCGTGGATACCGGCGGTCCTATTAGCGTGCCGGTGGGCCCGGAGACGCTGGGCAGGGTGTTCAACCTGCTGGGTGAGCCGATCGATGAGCGCGGTCCGGTAAACGCGCAGAAGCGCATGCCTATTCATCGCCCGGCGCCGCCGTTTCCTGAGCAATCCACCACGACCGAGATTCTGGAGACGGGTTTGAAGGTGATCGACCTGCTCACTCCGTTCAATAAGGGCGGCAAGATCGGCTTGTTCGGTGGCGCGGGGCTGGGCAAGACCGTTCTGATTCAGGAGCTCATCCGCAACATCGCCACCGAGCACGGTGGTGTGTCGGTGTTTGCAGGGGTAGGCGAGCGCACCCGCGAGGGCAATGACCTGTGGCTGGAGATGAACCACTCCGGCGTTATCAACAAGACCTGCATGGTGTTTGGGCAGATGAACGAGCCACCGGGTGCGCGCCTGCGCGTGGGCTTGACCGCGCTGACCATGGCGGAGTACTTCCGCGACGAGCAGGGTCAGGACGTGCTGGTGTTTATCGATAACATCTTCCGCTTCGTGCAGGCAGGTTCGGAGGTGTCGGCATTGCTGGGGCGCATTCCCAGCGCGGTGGGCTACCAGCCGACGCTCGGCACGGAGATGGGCGCTCTGCAGGAGCGCATCACCTCCACCCGGCGCGGGTCGATCACTTCGGTGCAGGCGATTTACGTGCCAGCCGACGACCCGACCGACCCCGCTCCTGCAACGACGTTCTCGCACCTGGATGCCTATGTGTATCTGGAGCGACGCATCGCCGAGAAGGGCATCTATCCGGCGGTAGACCCGCTGGCGTCGATGTCACGCAACCTGGACCCCAACATCGTGGGACAGGAGCATTACGAGGTGGCGCGGGCGGTGCAGGCGATCCTTCAGCGATATAAGGAACTGCAGGACATCATCGCCATTCTGGGCATCGACGAGCTGTCGGACGAGGACAAACTGCTGGTGGCGCGTGCGCGCAAGATCGAGCGGTTCCTGTCTCAGCCCTTCTTCGTAGCCGAACAGTTCACCGGTAACCCGGGCAAGTATGTCTCCATCGCCGACACGGTACGCTCGTTCAAGGAGATCGTGGAGGGCAAGCACGACGACCTTCCCGAGCAGGCCTTCTACATGGTGGGCACCATCGAAGACGCGGTGGAGAAGGCTCAGCGCCTGCTGGCACAGGCATAGCGAGGGCAGACAATGGCGAGGAGTTTCCATCTGGAAGTGGTAACCCCCGACCGGCAGTTGCTGTCGGAGGAGGTGGTCAGTGTGGTGGCGCCGGGTGTGGAAGGGTATCTGGGCGTGCTGGCGAATCACGCGCCGCTGGTCACCGAGTTGCGCGTGGGCATCCTGCGCGTGCGCTACCCCGATGATACCGAAGAACAGATTGCTATCTCCGGCGGATTCATGGAGGTGGCGGACAACCGTGTGCTGGTGCTGGCAGACTCCGCCGAGCGTCCGCAGGATATCGACATCCATCGGGCAAGGGAAGCGTTGATTCGCGCCCGGCAGATGCTTCAGGACCCCACAGTAGACAGGGAACGCGCCCGCCGCGCGCTGGAGCGTGCCGTGAACCGGCTGAGAGCAGCTGGGGTGGAACTGACACGCGACCTCGAGGACTGAGTGCTACGAGGGTCGTTGATGAGAAACAGGGGAGCAGAGTAATCTGCTCCCCTCTTTGCCTGCTATCAGCAACCCATCTGGGCGCGGTCGCTGGTGTACGGGTAGCCGGGCTCGGGTGCGCCAAAGTCCGCTGTGGTGATGCTTCGCAGCTGGCGCCACTTGACGTGCCCATCCACGAATACGGCGTTCAGCCCGTCGTTATGCGGCGACCGAAGCCGGTCAAACAGCGAGCATCCCCGCTCGATGCCCCAATCCCACAGCCAAACGTTGTTGGACTAGGCGATGATGATGGTTCCTGCCGCCCCACGTGGGGAGGCGTCACCAATACGCTCGAGGGTCTTCTGGCTTTCCCCCCAGCTGGTGCAGTAGTAGTCGTAACTCATGCCCACAGTGGGGTTCCAGACCAGCTGCCCATAGGACACGTGTTCGCCGGTGCTGGGGCAGAGGTAAAGTTCCGCGTTCTTGATGTAGGGATAGTACGCGCTCAATGCCTGCCAGACCCACTCGTTTTGATAGGTAGGCAGAGCGGGCACTTGCGGGTTGCAGAAATAGGTGCTGACTGCCTGCACCTTGCCGTCGTAATCCGAGGCATACATCAGCATACCCATGCCCAACTGCTTCATGTTGCTCAGGCAAGCGGTTGCTCTTGCCTTCTCACGAGCCTTTGCGAACACTGGGAACAGAATCGCCGCCAGGATCGCGATAATCGCAATCACGACGAGCAATTCGATCAGGGTAAAAGCTTTGCTGGATCCTGTTCGCTTCATCTTGAGAGCCTCCTTCATTGTGGATCGTTACCTTGCCATGCCGCCGACATCGCTCGGCGGAAAACCGCCGCCTCCCGTGGGAGGCATTCCAGCAGGTGGGGCAGGCGCTGCAGGCACACGCGCACCGGGCACCGCTGCAGCAGGCACAAGCCCACGCGAGACGGCTTCATCGAACACCTTCCGCTCCTCGGGGGTCATCATCTGGACGTTTCCTCCCGTGCGCTTCAGGATCTCCATTGCCTGTTTGCTGATGTCAGCTGCCTGGTCGGTACGCTTGCCTCCCGCCGTGTACCACCAGCCCAGCAGGGCAGCAATCACCACCACCACAATTACGATAATTGCGATGGCAGTGCCTTTCGGTATTTCTTTCTGCATCGGTATCACCCCACGTTCTCAGCGTATCTCGACCGCTGAAGTTTGTCAACTGTGTGGATTCACGGTTCTCTGCGATCTTCCTGCAAAGCAATGGGCAGAGGTGTGATGTCACCTCTGCCCTCTGCCGACTTGGCGTTACTTGCCCATCCGCTTCAGGTTTTGCAGGCACAGTTCGATAGTCTTGAGCGGCGGGTGGGCGTAGGTTTCCTGCTCCACGATGTACCACTCGGTCTTGCCGATGGTCTCGCAGAGCTCGAAAATCTCCTTCCAGTTGATGTCCCCTTCGCCGAGCACAGCATTGGGATTCTTTGCCGAGAACTCCTTCAGGTGTACGGTTGCCGCGCGCCCGGGGTACTTTCGCAGGAAGTCTGCCGCCTTCGCACCGGCGTGCATGGCGTTGCCGGTGTCGAACTGCATCACCACGTCCTTCACCGTGTTGCCGAAGAAGGTGTCCCAGGGCAGTTCGCCGTCCAGCGGCTTGAACTCGATGGTGTGGTTATGATAGCCCACGCGCATCTTGTACGGCTTCACCTTCGCGGCGATTTCGTTGAACAGCTTGGCAGTGTCCAGCCACGCCTTGCGCGAGCTGGTGTACTCGCCGGGCAGTCCGGGCACAATCAGGAACTTGTTGCCCAGTATCTGGTTGAACTCGATGGTGCGCTGAAGCTCGTCGCCCAGCAGGGTGTTGATGCCGATATGCGTGCCACAGCACTTCAGCCCGTTGTCGTCCAGCAGTTTGCGCAGGTCTTTAGCGCTGTAGCCGTAGTATCCGGCGAACTCCACGCCCTCGTAACCCATCTTCGCGATGGCAGCCAGTGTGCCCGGCAGGTCGCGGGCGCAGTCGTCACGCACCGAGTAGAGTTGAACCGCAATCGGTATCCGCTTTGCCATCTTCATCCCCCGTTCTTGTATTCACCCGTGCCCTCTGCGGGGTGGGTGTCAGATTCTGTATAATCTCACTTCCCGTTGGCGACGGCGGAGTCCTGCTGGTGGTGCAGATAATTACGTATAAGGAGGCTAAAACTGTTGACATGTTTCGCAAGGAGGTGGAGAGTCGGAGTGTAATCGATTTCGCGCTACCCTTTTCCTACGAAGATTGGGGGCGTGTTGATTGTGATGCCCAGAACGCTCTGGGCTGGCAGTCTCCTGTTGCTTTCGCGCAACAGGTGCAGGATACGAACCTGTCTACGAAAAGGAGGGTGCAAGATGTCACGCATCGGCTTCTGGGTGTGTGTGTTAGCCCTGTTGTCCGTGTTCGCTCCACTGCACTGCGCGCCCATTTACTCCGAGAACTTCGAAGGCGCCACGCAAACGGTAGATTGGGACCTCAACACTGGCGACAGCTGGCTCGACCTCAACGTTCCCTTCCAGGCCACCCTGCCTGCGGACTGGATTTACGGCAACGACGGCTGGGGACTGACGTCGGGATGGGATGTCATCAGTCTTCAACCCTATGCTTACGAGGGACGCTCGTTCCACTCCTGGGCGATTTACGACTCACACAAGGCGGCTTCACCGACCATCTTCCTGACGCCCGGCAAGTACCGGTTCCGTTTCTGGCTGAGGATGGGTTCGCTTCGCCCTCAGGACGGCAATCCGGGCGGTGCCACGTGGGTGGAATGGGGCATTCTGAAAAAGGAGAATGGACTGGACGACAACCAGCCCGGCGCTCCCGGCTGGAGCAAACCTCCCATCCCGCAGGGTAACCGACTGGACTGGACGCTCTTCGACGTCACGTTCGACATTGTTTCCGCTGGCGAGTATCGGGTGGGGTTCAAGGTGGGTTCTGTGACCCCGCTGGGAGTGTTCGCCAATGTGGACAACCTGGTGCTGGAGCGGGCGGGCTTCAGCGTCAGCGGGAAGGTGATTTTGGGCGATTACGGAGGCTCGCCCAGCGCAGTACCGGTGGAGGCGATTGTGCGCCTGGCAGGCAGCACAGACCCTCTTCGCACCGAGACGCTGACGCTGGACGATGAAGGTAACTTCACCATTGCGGGGCTAGACCCGGGCACGTACGACGTCGCTTTCAAGGCAAGCCACTGGCTGAGGACGGTACTCAGGGGTATTTCGATTGTAGAGAGCGACGTCGTCATCATGATCCCCATCGTTCTGACCAACGGCGACATCGACGGGGATAACGAGGTGACCCTGTTCGACTTCGGTCAGCTGGTCGCGGCGTTCGGCAGTATGCCCGGCGATAGCAACTGGAACCCCGATGCCGACCTGGACGGTGACGGGGAAGTGACGCTGTTCGACTTTGGTATTCTGGTGAAAAACTTTGGCGCGATGGGGGAGGAGTAGCTCCGCGCAGGGAAGTGCGCAAAAAAAAGCGAGCAGGGAACGCGTCCGGGGTGATTCCCTGCTCGAGGTATGTTTTGTTCAGGAAATGCCGTTCGGGCTTGGTCACAGCGCTGGCGGGTTAGGAGGCGGGACCAGTTGTTCATCCGATTCCCGCAGGTTGCCAGCAGCATCCTGAGCCGTCACGCGTATCCGAAGCGTGTTGAAGGGCAACTCCGCGACGTACTGGTCGCCAAACTCACGCTGCATCTGGACTGTAAGCGTTTCTTGCTGCCCTGTAATACCGCGCACTCGAACGGCTGATACACCGCTCTGGTCGTCGAATACACGTGCTCGGACGATCACTTTATCCGTCTGCTGGGCACGAGTGACCTGCACGCTTTCAACCGTCGGTGCAACCTGGTCAGGCATTATGGACGTTCCGTTGCCTCCTCCGCCACCGCAACTGGTTGCAATAGCGACGACGATTGCCGCGCCGAGCATCCGTTTCCAATGCGTAACCGACATCTGGGCGTACCTCCTATCGTGTCAGGACAACCGGGACAATGTGTCGAACGACCTGCCCATCGCTCGAGCTTGCTTTTACCTCGACGAGGTATGCACCGTTCGGCAGGGCGATGCCGTTGCTGTCCCGTCCATCCCATGTGATTTGCTGTACTCCGGCGGCACGTGTGCCCGCACTGGCGAGGCGGCGTACCACTTTGCCTGCGCGCAGCACCGAGACCTCCACACGAGCGTCTGTGCTGAGCGTGTACGAGATGGTGTAGGTGTTGCCGGCGCTACGCCCACCCCGCACTTGCACGTTGGAAATATGCAGAAGCCGCGACACGGGCACTGTTTCAATGCGGAAACGGTACTCGCCTCCCTCCGGGCTCACGGCAAACGTGTACGCGCCGGTCGTCAGAAGGAAGTGCCTCGTGCCTGTCTGCAAGTCAACCAGTATTAAGTTACTGTCTCGAGGCGCAGTGTGCACACCTTGCCACGTGAGCGTAGCCGTTTGCTGATCGGTTGGCGGCACCTGCACGACGAGGTTCCATCCGGTGTGCATACTTCTCGCTGGCGCGAGGTCAGCAGCCACCAGGGTGCCGTTGCGCACGCATCCGAGCCGCACTCCGCATGACGTCATTGGGGGATCGGGAGGCATGGGTACAGAAACCGGCGATGCCGAGCCGCACGCGCCGATGTGTGCTTGTGCTGTATCCTTGCCGAGATGTACTCGCAAGGTGACCAGCCATGCATTGCCCTGTTCGCCCGTTGCAGAGCGGCTACCAGCTCGCGTCGGCGACAGTATCAGTTCGCACGCCTCGTGCGCATACAGCCAGTAACCCTGCCACGGTTGTAGACGGTTGCGCGTATTCGGTAGGTTGCTGACCAGCACATACTGCCCTCTCGACGGATCGCTGGGATTGGGCTGCCATGCCCAGAGATGTCCGGTGATCCAGCCAGCAGCAGTTGCCTGCGACAGGGTACGCTCCTCCGATCCGCGCCGAACTCGCACCGAGGAGCTATCCCATGCGATCTCGGAAAGGAACGGGTTACCTATCTGGTTCCAGCCAGCGACCAGCGGAATGGTCAAGGAACCTGAAGCGACCTGCCCGCTTACCTGTAGCCGGACCGAGCTGGAAGGCTTGAGCCAGTAGGCGCGTCCCGGCAGCAGAGGCTCATCTGGTGCGACCTGCACAAATTGCTGGCTTGCAGGTTCCCATCGTACCATTGGCACATCTGCAAGACCCAGTTGTGCCTTCGTGAAGCCGCCGTTCTGCGAGAGGCTAATACTCCACAGGGTCAGGCGAGCTGGGATGGTGCCAGGTACATCTGGGGACGCCACAAACCGGCGCGTACTGCTAAACGGAGACTCGCTTCCCTTGGCGTCGACAACCTTCGCACGTACCTGCCACTCACCTGGCGTCAATTCTCGTGGCAGGGTGTAGGTGAAGCGTCTTCCGCTGTCGGTGAAGTCGGTCTCAAACTGCAGGGTAGTATCTCCCTGTGTCAACTCCAGGATGAAGCGTACCTGGTCGCCCTCTGCGTCCTCCGCTTGCAACTGGAAGGTGGGCGTCGGTGGGGTGACGGCGTTGTCCTCCGGTGCACTCACCTGCACGCTCAACGGCACGCGGTTGACCGTGAAGCGCAGGCTCTCGCTCCAGTCACTCTCAAAGCCCTTGCTGTCGATGGCTTTGGCTCGCCATGTCCAGTTGCCGGAGGCGAGTTCCTGTGGCAGGGTGTAGGCGAGGCGTCTGCCACTGTCCGCCAAGTCGGTCTCAAAGGTCTGGATGGTGTCGGTATCTGGTTGCTTCAACTCGATGAGGAAGCGCACCTGGTCACCTTCGGGGTCTTCCGCCCGCAGTTGGAAGGTGGGCGCAGGCGCGGTGATGGTGTTGTCGGCAGGTGCTTCCGCCTGCAGGTTGAGCGGGCGTCGGTTGACGAGGAAGGTTCGGGTGCTACTCCATTCGCCTTCCGAGCCTTTGCTGTCGATGGCTTTGGCTCGCCATGTCCAGTTGCCGGAGGCGAGTTCCTGCGGCAAGGTATGGTTCAGGCGTCTTCCGCTGTCGGTGAAGTCGGTCTCAAACTGCAGGGTAGTATCTCCCTGTGTCAACTCCAGGATGAAGCGTACCTGGTCGCCCTCTGCGTCCTCCGCTTGCAACTGGAAGGTGGGCGTCGGTGGGGTGACGGCGTTGTCCTCCGGTGCACTCACCTGCACGCTCAACGGCACGCGGTTGACCGTGAAGCGCAGGCTCTCGCTCCAGTCACTCTCAAAGCCCTTGCTGTCGATGGCTTTGGCTCGCCATGTCCAGTTGCCGGAGGCGAGTTCCTGTGGCAGGGTGTAGGCGAGGCGTCTGCCACTGTCCGCCAAGTCGGTCTCAAAGGTCTGGATGGTGTCGGTATCTGGTTGCTTCAACTCGATGAGGAAGCGCACCTGGTCACCTTCGGGGTCTTCCGCCCGCAGTTGGAAGGTGGGCGCAGGCGCGGTGATGGTGTTGTCGGCAGGTGCTTCCGCCTGCAGGTTGAGCGGGCGTCGGTTGACGAGGAAGGTTCGGGTGCTACTCCATTCGCCTTCCGAGCCTTTGCTGTCGATGGCTTTGGCTCGCCATGTCCAGTTGCCGGAGGCGAGTTCCTGCGGCAGGGTGTAGGTGAACCGCACTCCGCTGTTCACCAGTTCGGTTTCAAAGGTACGGATAGTACCAGTGTCCTCAAAGGTCAGTTCGAGCAGGAACTTGATGCGGTCTGCTTGTGCATCGCGCGTTAGCAGGTCGAACTGTGGCTGAGGAGGCACAACTTGTCGATCCTCCGGCAGGAACAGCGTCGGCGCGTCGGGTGGTGTGTTGACCATTTGATCGCGCACTCGCCACATTGCTACGGCGTCATTGCCCGCGGAAGCGATGTACAGACCACTGCGCGTGGCGGCAACGGCATTGACCGCGCCTGCGTGCCCCCGCAAAGCGCGCGCCACGCTCCCGTCCAGGCTCCAGTATCTTACCGTGTTGTCGTCCCCAGCGGAGATCACAAATGCGCCGTTCGGGGAGAAGGCGACCGCATGCACCGGTCCTACATGATTACCCAATGTCTGGTTGGTACCATTGAGGCGGTTCCACAGCGTCACTTTCCCACTTTGCTCTCCTGCAGCCAAGAGCGCATTGTTGGGCGAAAGCGCAATACCATATACAGTGCCAGACCCCTCAGTGCGGTACTGCCGTAGTTGCTCCCTATCGCTCACTCTCCAGATGCGTATGTAGCCTTCATTGTCGGCGCCTGCAAGTTCCAATCCGTCAGGAGAGAAGGAGAGGCTGTATACGTAGCGTCCTACTCCTACACCGATTGTACCAATAGAGGCTCCGCTTGTTGCGCTCCACAGCCGAATCGTGCTATCCTCGCCTGCAGACGCAATGATCGAACTATCCGGCGAGACCGCTACGCTCAGGACGGCGGCTGGGTGGGAAACGGTGATAGTGTTGTTCCACGCTGGAACGCTCCAAAGCCGTACGTTCCCCGACCGATCTCCAGAGACGAGGAAATCTCCGTTGGGCGCGAATGCAAGGGAGGTTACCCAGCTCCCCGTCGTACGCATCTGCTGTGCTTGTCCGTTGGTGACGTTGAAGACGCGGATAGTATTATCTTTTCCAGCGGTCGCTACCAGCGTGTCATCAGGATACACCGCCACGGCAAGCACTTCGTCCGTGTGCGCGCTGATAATTCCGGACGGGGTACCTGTAGGCGACCAGCGTCTCACCGTTCCGTCTAACCCCGCCGATAATACGTCGGCGCCAGACCCTGACCCAGCGAAGGCGACAGCCTTGACCGAAAGGCTATGATTACGATACCATTGCTCGCTCAGGTTGTAACTGGGACCTATTATGCTGTAAAGCCGTACAGCCCGGCTGACGTCCGTAGAGACCGCAAGCCGTGTCCCGTCAGTGGAAAAAGCGATGTCGGTGATAGTGTTGCCAGGATTATTGACGGAGGAATGCGTGACACCGTTATTTGCGGAGATAATACGAACGGTACCTGCATCATCGCCAACTCCCAACACCGAGCCGTCTTGCGAATATCGGATCGCGGTGGGACGTTGACCGATATCAACCTGCCAAGCAATCTCGCCGGTTGACAGGTCGTAGAGCTTCACAGAAAAAGCACCAATACCACCTACCACCTGTGACGACCTGCTCACCATTGGGAGACAGCGCAACGGCGGAGATTGCACCCTGACCCGGATTAAGGATGCGGACAGATGTGCCGTCAGACAACCGCCAGACCCTTACCGTTTCATCATCACTGCCCGATGCCAGCCGAGTTCCTGCTGTATCAAAGGACAGTTTTGTTACTGCCGCAGTATGTCCGGTAAGCGTACGCTCCAGTACGGCGCTGAGTCCATTCTGAGTAATCTGCCAGATCTTGATGGTACGGTCGTCGCTACCCGTGGCGAGCCTTGTGCCATCGGGTGAGAAAGCGACAACATTCACCCGATTCGTATGTGCCTGTATGAGGTTGATCAGATACCCGTCGGATGCTCGATACAGGCAGACCGCGCCACCGCGCGTGGGCACAGCGACTAATCCGAAGGCACTGTTGTATGAGATGGAGGTGGGATGGAGTATGGGCTGGAACCACACTGCATCTGCGGGCAGTCCGTTGTCTGCAGACATCGGACGCAAGGTTCCAGCCATCCAGAGGGCAACAACGAGCGTTGCAGTTAAGGCTTTGCCGCAAGCACGCATGGCTAATCCTCCTTTTGTGAACCTGTTTCACACCGATGAGCGATGTCGCACAAGCACCGCCCCTTGACATCTCGGTATGCCAGACTCAGATTATGGCAGGCTATGCATGGTTCTTGAGGGTAGACGAGAAATTGTTTTCCGGTCGCGTTTTGCCAGCAGGAGTTTATAAGCACGTTGTTAGCCATATCATGCGAGCCTTAAGAGAACCAGATTGAAAACCGATAATAATCAGCGCATGAACTCTCCAACTGCTAGGAGGTTGTGATGAACGTAAAACACCACCTGAAACAGACCTGTGCCCTTCTGTTGGTGTTAACATTCAGCGGGTGCGGGGCGAACATGTTCAGCAGCAGTAAGGTTATCGATGACCCATTCTCTCTGCAGGGCACGGCAATTGCATCGACAGGGAATGTAACCGTTAACGGTTTAACAACGCGAATCGCCGCAGACAGCACAACCTCTTTCCAAAAAGGGAACCTGGTGGGCTCTGGCGACGGGATGGCGCCTTATCGTGACATGCGCAAGATTGAGATAAGCCAAATGGTCGGTATGTCTATTGAACTCAGCGGCACTCCAAACCCACCGGCCACCATTGTTCTACGTAACGTCGACCTGAGGCTCATCATACGAGCTCACGATGGGGTGGGTGAGGTACAGCGTTCGTCGCCACCAGTGGAAGTCCGCCACACGGGAACGGTTACTCTCAGCCGACAGGCGGACAACACGTATACGGCAGATAGCCTCTTTACCAGCCAGAACGAGTACCTGAACCCGCAAGCACAGAATTTGCTATCTATCTTGGTGGATGGGTCGGAGAACAATGTGGAGGTGTCGGTGAGCTTCACCGGCGATACCAGTTCGAGTAGCATCCCGGACGGCAGCAGTGTGGTACTCAAGCTGCGGCTGGAAGGAGGGCGAGCCGTCGTTCGGTGGTAGAACGAAACAGAGGAGACTCACCTCAATTGCCATGAGCGGCCGCTGGTTTTGCACCGACCAGCCGCGCTTAGTCAGCCACGGTACCCCTCTTGGTTAGCACGCTCACCCGATGCACCCGGCGGCCGCGCATCTCCACCACCTGCATTTCGTAGTCCCCAAAGGGCACGCGGTCGCCCACGCGGGGTATCGAGCTGAGCTTGCCCATCACATAGCCCGCAACGGTCTCAAAGGCGGTGTCTTCTTCGGATACCTGCACGCCTAACTGTTCCGCCAGCACGTCCAGCTCCACGTTTGCCTCCACCAGATATCTGCCTTCACCCAGCTTCTGGATGCGTGGCTGGACGGGTTCGAACTCGTCATAGATCTCGCCGACGATCTCCTCGATCACATCCTCGATGGTTACCAGCCCAGACGTGCCACCGTACTCGTCCACCACGATCGCCATGTGCATCTTCTGCCTCTGAAACTCGCGCAGGAGCTCGTCCAGCGGTTTGCTTTCGGGCACGATGAGGCAATCGCGCGCGATGTGACGCAGAGCGTCAATACCATGCTGGCGGGCGCGGTACAGGTCTTTCACATGCACGATGCCGATGACGCGGTCGGGATCGCCATCGCACAGGGGGAACCGCGTGAAGCCGTAGCGTTCAGCGATGCGCAGGTTCTCTTCCAGCGACCAGGTGGTGGAGAGGTAGACCATATCTACGCGGGGGATCATGACGTCTTTCGCCCGCTTGTCGCCCAGAGAAAAGACATGCTCCATCAGCTCCGCCTCGATATCCTTCAGCGCGCCCGAACGCCGTGAAGAGGCAAGCAGGAGACGCAACTCCTCGTGTGAATACGCCTCTTCGGGCGAGGCGGGAGGAATACGCAGGAGGCGAAGCACCAGCGAGGAACATCCGGTCATCAGCCAGGTGAGCGGAAACAGCAGGCGATGGAACAGCTCCAGCACCGGCGCAGTCCACAACGTCGATGGCTCCGTCCGGCGGATGGCGACGCTCTTAGGTACCATCTCCCCCAGCACCACGTGCAGGAACGTGATGGTGAGATACCCTACCAGAAAGGCAGTGAGATGCACCGTGCGCGGGCGGGTAATGCCTACAGCCTCCAGCAGGGGTTGCAGCTGCTTTGCCGCCCAGGGTTCCGCTACCCATCCCAGCCCGATGCTTGCCAGCGTGATACCGACCTGCACCGTGTTGAGGTAGTTATCGATATGTTGCTGGGCGTGCTTCGCGAAGCGGGCGCGCCAGTCCTGCCGTTTGACCAGCTCCTCCAGCCGCGTGGCGCGCATACGCACCAGGGCAAACTCCGCCAGCACGAAGAAGGCGTTGAGCAGGAGCAGTGCAACGATCAGCAGTGCCTCGATGGACAACATCTCCTTCCACCCGCGAGGTGTTTACCGGCGCATACTAACCCTCTCGCCGCCGCCTCGCGAGTGTCGTTTCCACGCGATGCCCATCTAATCCTGTGTGGGCGCATGGAACGCGCATGAGGCGTAGCCGACCACATGTCGCGTATCGCCGGGGGGCACGTCGCCCGAGGTGTAATGGCACAGCACCTCTCCGTGCGTGATGCCCAGCTCGCGCATGGCAAACAGCACCACGGCGGTCGGCATGACTCCGCACATGCTGATGTCGTGGCGAAACACGGTGTCCAGCAGTTTCTCGCCGTCCACCTCGCGCACTGCTTGCAGGGCGAGTTCGTCCATCCGATACGCCTCATCGCGCGACACATAGTGCATCAGGTCGGTGCTGGCGATCAGCAGGCGGGGATGGCTGGGGTCGCGAAGCAAAGATGCCAGCGCCTTGCCCAGCTCTTTCAGCACCTGCACCGTCTCACTGCCGTAGTAGACTCTGCCGAAAACGATGGGCACGATGCGCGTTTGGGGCGCGACGGTCTGCAGGAAGGGCAATTGCACCTCCAGCGAGTGCTCCAGCTCATGGGCGTTGGGGTCGTCGTGCACGACGGGAGCCATCGTCAGAATCTGCTCGGCGATCGCAGTATCGATGGGCACTTCTCCCAGCGGTGTGCGGAACGAGCCGTGTGCCATGAGGGCGATGGGCGCACCGATGGCGCGGTGGTTGGGACCCAGCAGGATGGCGGTTTCGGGCGCACCGTCTTCCGCGAGGCGGGCGTATGCGTGTGCAGCGGCGGCTCCTGAATACACATAGCCCGCATGAGGACACATCAACCCGCGCAGGCGATGCTCGCCGTCGGGTGCCGTTTGGGGCTGACGACCGGGACCCAGCGGCGACAGGAAGCACGCCTCGATCTCGCGACGAAGCGCCTGCGGGCTGTCCGCGTAGAACATGCCGGCAACGGCAGGTGAGCGGATCATGGCTCTCCCTCCTTTTGCCCGAGCAGTTTGTGAAGCTGCTCTAAAGGATTCGTCGACTGCTGTGGGGCTTCCTGCAGTCTTTCGATGTCCTCCAGGGGGATCACGATGCTGTTGACGCCGTCCAGGTCCAGCCCGCGCACGTCCAGCACCAGCCAGCCCTTTTCCGACTGCCTGCCCTCGTGCGAGTGGGTAATGCGCATCCGGTTTCTGGGAAAGTTCATGCTCAGCCCTCCCTTCAACGACGGGCGTTGCTCACTGCCCGCACCATATCGCCTTCCTTCACGCTATCGGTATCGCCCGAGCGTTTGGTGAAGCGCAGTTTGGCACGCTCATCCTGCACGTCCACCACCTTTGCCATACCCAGCGACTGCGTGTCCGTCCAGACCACCTCTCCGCGCGAGTTGCGCACCACCGACACGCGGAACACCTCGAAGGTATCGCCCACGCGCACGCCCTGAAACCGCCCGCGGTCGATGATGAACTCGTCGGACGACATCACCGCAATCACCTGCGCCTCCGAGGGGAAGAAGACGCTCAGCTTCTTGGCGAGGTCATCCACAGCCTTCCGCGTGGCGCGACCGATATGGCTCTCTGCCCACTCGCGACTGCCAAAGTCCACTCCCGCCAGCCAGTCAAACAGCTTCGCGCCCACCAGGGTCAGGTCGTTGCGTGTCTCGCGTCCTTCGCCCGTTTCCGCCAGCAGGATTCGCCCCGTACGCACGTCGATCAGCCGTACATCCGCTTTCACACGGGCGGTGCTGCGCTTGAGTCGCACGCCCACCGAGAACTGCGAGATGACCCCACCCAGCTGGCTTTCATCGCGGATGCCGAACTCGGTGATACGTCCGCCGAGGATGTAGTCCACTCCCAGGATTTTGCCCATCTCCACTGCGGTCGCGGGGTCAATGATGCCAGAGCGCGCTAACTGCTGTTCGCGCAGGATGGCGTCCAGCTGCTGGCGTTCGATCACCTCGAGTCCCATTTTCACCAGCGCAGTGGTGAGCATATCGCCAAACACGTTGCCTATCTGCGCGGTGCGAAACTCCATCGGCGCCTCGAACGACAGCACGGCGATGCGTTTGCGCGTGGTTGTCGGTTCCTGCGCCCATGCGCCCGCCACCAGAACCAGCGTCAGCAGAATCAGTGCCCATCGGGTTCGCATCGGTATCTGCCTCCTTCGGGCAGGTTGCCCACATCGTTGTCCATAGTATAGACGCTCCAGGTAGTGTGAGTGCATCATTCATTTCAGCCAGACAGGGTCCGCAGGCGGTATCGGTGCCTGAGGCACATTCGTCCTCCGTGCATCATAACGTATCACGCCGATGTCGCCGGGCTCGTCGTCGTATGCGGCGCGCTTGCCCCCGTCGTCGCGCCCGTCCTTACCGACCGAATATACCAGAAAGCCCTTAGGAGACGTTCTGTAGACGAAAGAGCCACCCGTGAAGGGGTCGTGGTTCAGGTCTGCGACTCCCGCCTCATCGATGGAGTTGGGATACTTCCCGTGCCTGAGCCGATGCAGTCGCACCGCGGCGGAGATGGCTATCAGTCGTATGCGGGCAGTGGTAGCGCAGTCACGCCGGGCGAAATGAGTCAGAATGGGAAAGAGCACGGCGTTGACCGGGTGCTTTGGTTCGGGCACGGGCTGTTGCTGAAGGAGTGGTTTTTGTATCTCGCGATGTGCTATCTGGTAGAGGTCCCGCAGCTCATGAGCGGCAGCGCGCAGGTTCGTCCACCTGGCGCTGAGTGGTCTTCTGGGCTCCGCATTGCCCATTAGCTCAGATAGGGTCATCCTGTTTGCGTAAAGGTCGTGCAGTGTGTTGATGTGCCATGCCCATTCGTTTTCCAGCACCTTCTCCGCCGTTTCACGATGGCGCTCCCAGCGGCGGGTTATCTCGATGAGCTGTTCACATTGCTTTGCCGAAAGGCGGTTCAGAGACTGCGACACCGGCTCTGAAATGATACCTATCCCTGCCATTGAAGTGAGATAATGCATAAGAAACCCACCGCGATGTATCTGCTCGCTCACTGTGAGCACCGCTTCGTAGTTGTTCAGGATACGGTCATAGTCCCCGTCTTGCAGAGCCAGCGTTGCGTCTGCGGCTTCTACCCGCGCCCACGCCCGGAAAAACTTGAGCTCAGGGAAGGTTTCTGTCGGGTCGTAGGCGGTCACGAGCTGGCAGGGGCGGTGCATATACCGGCGGAAAGCCTGGCGGATGGGTTGCCATTTGCGCACGAGCGTCCTGATCTCGTCGGGGGGCACTGGCGTATCATCGTCTCGCGTGCGCCCCGCATGTTCCGACATCTCGCGCAGGTTCTGATCCTGCTCCATCTTCAGTTCCATCTGCGCCGCCATCGTCCTGTACACAGGATAGACGTTGTTCGCCGGAGGGCTGGGCGGCGGTACGCGCGGGATGTCGATCGGCGCCGTCCACCAGCGTACCAGCAACACGGTGCCCACCAGAACGGAGAGCAGAACCACACTGCAACCGATGAAGCAAGCTCTTGCCGGTGACATGTTCCTGTTCCCGCCGATAGGGGAGTGCTTCTGCCATAGTATTCACCACCTTTTCGTGCCTAACCTGTGTCAACAGGAAATCGCGCCCCGTTTGCGGAAGTGAAAAGGGCATGTTTTCCATCAGGAGGTTCAGCCAATGGCAGACACCCGCAAAGTGATTGTGCTTATCGGGGACGGGATGGCAGACCGACCCCATCCCGCCTTGGGCGGCAAGACTCCCATCGAAGCCGCCAATACACCCAACATGGACCGCCTCGCCGCGGAGGGCGAAACGGGTCTGATGGACCTGATCGCACCGGGCGTGCGCGTGGGCAGCGATACCGGACACCTCGCCCTGCTGGGCTATGACCCCTATGCCGTGTACACCGGGCGCGGACCCTTCGAAGCGCTGGGCGTGGGCATGGAGGTGCGCGGGGGCGATATCGCGTTCCGCTGTAACTTCAGCACGGTGGACGACGATATGGTGGTGCTTGACCGACGTGCCGGGCGCATCACCGAAGGTACCGACCAGCTTGCTGCAGAGGTGAACGGTATCTTCATCGAGGACGTGCAGGTGTTCTTCAAAGAGTCGGTGGCGCATCGCGGCGCGCTCATCCTGCGTGGACCGGGGCTGTCGCCCAAAATCACCGACGCTGACCCGCACGCGGAAGGTGCGAAGGTACATGAGGTAGAGGCAACCGACCCCGACGATGCCGCCGCGCGACGCACCGCCCGTATCGTCAATCAGTTCGTGCGCCTCAGCTACGAGAAGCTGAAAGACCATCCGGTGAACAGGAGGCGCATCGAGCAGGGTCTCAAGCCTGCCAACATCATTCTTCCGCGCGGTGCGGGCGTCGCGCCGAGCATTCCGGACTTCAACACCCATCACAACCTGCGCGGCGCGTGTGTGGCGGAGACGGGTCTCATCAAAGGCATCGCCCGCTTCGTGGGGCTGAACGTGCTGGAAGTGCCCGAAGCCACCGGCGGGCTGGACAGCGACGTGATGGCGATGGGGCGCAAGGTGGTTGAGGCGCTTCAGGAGCATACCTTCGTGCTGTGCAACGTGAAGGGACCGGATGTGGCGGCACACGACCACAACCCGCAGGCAAAAGTGGACATCATCCAGCGCATCGACGCCATGCTCGGCTGGGTGCTGACGCAGATCGACCCCGCCAGCACGTTCATCGTGGTATCCGCCGACCACACCACCGCCTGCAGTTTCGGTGACCACACGGGTGAGCCGGTGCCCATCGTCATCTGGGGACCGGAGGTGCGCGTGGATGAGGTCACCCAGTTCGGTGAGCGTTCATGCGCCAGGGGCGGACTGGGGCGCATCCGCGGCAAGGACCTGGTGCCGATGCTGACCAGCCTGATGAACGTGCAGGAGAAGTTCGGTGCCTGAGTTGCCCTCCGTTGCGGTGTTGGGTGCAGGGAGCTGGGGCACTGCTCTGGCTATCCTGCTGGCGAAGAAAGAGGTGCAGGTAGCGCTGTGGGCGCGCGATGCCGACCTGGCGGAGCGCATTCGTCACGAAGGACAGAACCCGCGCTACCTGCCCGGTTTCCCCCTCCCGCCCTCTGTTCACGTTACCCACCAACTTGCCGAAGCCGTGCAGTCGGCACAGGTGCTGGTATTTGCCGTGCCTGCTGGCGCGCTGAAGGAGGTGGCTGGGCTGGTGCGCAAGCATCTTTCGTCTCCACGTCTGGTCATCTCCGCGGCGAAGGGGCTGGATGCGGAGGGCAGGCGACCATCGCAGGTTCTGCAGTCGGTACTGGGCGACCAGCTGGAGGAAGTGGTGGCGCTGTCGGGGCCGAACCTGGCGCTGGAGCTGGCACGCGAAATCCCAACGGCGACAGTGGTGGCATCTGCATCGCCCGAGTGCGCACGACAGGCGCAAACGCTGTTCATGCACCCCTCCTTCCGCGTGTACACCAATCGCGATGTGACGGGAGTGGAGCTGGGCGGTGCGCTGAAAAACGTGCTGGCTATCGGCGCGGGCATCAGCGACGGCATGGGCTTTGGGGACAACTCGAAGGCGGCGCTCATTACGCGCGGGCTGGCGGAGATGGTGCGATTGGGGGTGGCTTTGGGAGCCGAAGCGCACACCTTCATGGGGCTATCCGGCGTGGGCGACCTGTTTGCTACCGCCTCCAGCCATCTCAGCCGAAACTGGCGCGTGGGGCACGGGCTGGCGCAGGGCAAGCCGCTGGCGGAGATATTGCAGGAGCTGAAGCAAGTGGCGGAGGGTGTACCGACCACGTTCGCCGTGTGCGCCCTTGCCGAGCGATTGGGCATCGAGATGCCTATCTCTCAAACCATCCGCGCCGTGCTGGACGGCAAGCTGAACCCCCAGCAGGCTATCCGCGAGCTGATGATGCGGACGCCCAAAGAGGAGTGGGAGCGGTCGGTAGAGTAGCGCTATCGGCGCGCGGAGGGCAAACCTGCCTACGCCTCCCGACTATCCATGGCGCCACACACATGCCTTTCGACGCGCATACATCATGGCAAGCACTTCGACGGCGTAAAACAGACAAGGTATCAACACATCGTAGACTGTTATCACTGTGGATACTTGCCATGCGACCGGTACAGAAACCTTGCTCCCGCCAAGAGCCACACTCGTGGTCAGTCGCGGAAAAGCGACGGCATTGATAATCAGCAAGAAGCCGAACATGAGAAGAGACAGTTTTAGCAGACGGAGCAATGACACCAAGATGGGACTGTTCCTCTCCTCTTGCCCCTCAAAGATGGGATACGCCAGCAGGATCAGCAATACCATCAGTGGCGCAAGAGCGAATTTCACAATTTGCTCGCGAAATCGTCGCCACATAGCATGTGCCTCCTGTCAATGGGTTGTCCCCTCGGATACCAGCTTTGGCATCATTTCCCGCTGGAATCCGAGGGAGGTTTGCTACCAAGCCCCACATGCCGCGGTTGGTGGATAATTCGCCATATGAGTATACTGCCGCAAACCGCTGCGCATGCTATCAGCCACACTGGTACTCCTAAAGGACGAACGATCGGCGCGTTTGAGTCCCTTCTCAACCAGAAGACGCCTTCTCCGTAGAGTAGGCCGTCCTCGGAAGTGGACATCTGCGTGAATCTCCACGGCGTCTCGGCACTGCCCTGCTGGTACCTGACTACCCCGAACAGGTCATAAAGGTCGTTGCTCAACACCTGTGCACTGTTGTTCGTAATCACCCCTGCCGTGCCAAACGGGTCAAAGTGATGCCACTCGTTGTTACGACGCACTAGCGAAATGCCCTGCAGATACAGCGCACTGGTCACCCAGTCGCCACCATCCAGCGGCTTCTGCTGTTCTACCAGATCCCCGGTCACCATCACTGAAGTGCCTCACGTCTGTGCGAAACCGCCGTGATTTCCTCACAATTCTCCAGAGCTGCTTGCTTGGCTATATCGTAGCACAGCCGCGCATATTGTCAAGGTTTTTTGCGGGGGTGAGGAAAGATTTTTTGAAAAAATCGCGAAGCGACGAGCGGCGAGTCTGTTCCCGCTGGAGGGCGAGCCGTTTCAAACCCCTCTCCCGACCTCTCCCCGACGCGGGGAGAGGAGTTCCCCCTTCCCTCGCAGGGAAGGGGCTGGGGGTTAGGTTTCATCGTCGGCGCGGACGAAGTCTTGCCCTCCAGAAGTATGCCACCACCTGATCGAGGGCGAACCTCCCGGTGAGCCGGTTGAAACCCCTCTCCCGACCTCTCCCCGACGCGGGGAGAGGAGTTCGCTCC
>FWPU01001138.1_pt1 | contig 82407 bp, 89 predicted proteins | sample 2228361 | NCBI WGS metagenome assembly FWPU01 (sample SAMEA103939777, study PRJEB20133) | metagenome | reverse complement strand
TAATTGAATAGCACCTAATGCCTTACTGATATTTGCCAGAGTATTGCTCCCTATATCACCGTAAAGTTCAGCATCCGGAAGTTCGCCTACTCCCACTCCGTCAAGAATAATTACAATAAAATTGTTCATTAGGTTTTGGGGGTTAGTTAATATTTCTTACTGTGTTTCCACCTTTTTCGACTGCCTTTTGCAGAGCCAGGTTTGCATTCTCCAATACTTCATCAACATCGGTTTTACCGGTTGTTGTTGCTACTCCGATAGAAATTGTATAAGTATTTTGTTTCGAGATTACATTTACAGGGCGACGAGCAACTTTAACTCTCAGTTTTTCAGCCCAGATATAAACTGACTTTGGTTCTGTATTGAAAAAATGAACTGCAAATATTCTTTCATCCAATCGTCCGAAAATGGTCATAGGAGTTAAATCTTCCGAAATTGATTCCGCTACAGCTTCAAGTACTTTCGGAAAAGGATCACCATCAAATAACGATTCCTGTTCAAGAAAATCATCAATCTTAATCAGTGCAAGCGCTCCCTGTGCTTTAACCGAATATTGTTTGATTAAATCTTCAATTAATCTTTGCTTAAAACTGTCAGCATTTAAAGCTCTTGTATCCAGGTCTAAAGCAATCAGACTTTTCAATAATTTTTGGGAAGAGTGTGAATAGATAATGTAAGCAATAATATTAACTGCGCTTTGCAGAAATTTAACATCTGCAGTCGTGTAATGACTTTTTTTCAGGCTCTCAAAACAAAGGATACCATAGTTCTGGTTAGAATAAACAATCGGAATAGCCAAGAATGACCCATCGAGAGTAAGGTCTTCGTTTTTAATAAACCGCTTATAGTTCTCTGGAGACATTTCATCAATTTTAACTGGCAATCCTGTTGTAATTGCTTTTCCCACAATTGTTGATGATAAATCAACCTGAAGACCTTGTCCAATATATTTTAATGAAGTATTGTTTACAACTTTTACAACTTCAAATCGCTTTTCGACAGGTTTATAATAAACAAATGTAAAAACATCCCATTCGATTAAGTCTTTCATAGAAACTTGTATTGCATTAAATAATCCTTCTTCACTCTCGAAATCGGATTCCGGACCTATCAGATTTAATAAAGCTCTTAATCTGTTTTGTGAAATGATGTCTGAATGTTTCTCTTCAAATATTTGTATTATCATCGTAATCACTCTCACGAACCTTCCAAGAGAATAAATAGTTTCAATACCAAAAGCGTCATCCATTTTGGAATCCATTGCAAGAATACCGATAAGACTATTTTCATAAAAAAGCGGGACGCCAACGAAGCTTCTTATTCCCTGAGGTTTATCGTAGTATCTGATTACATCAGCTTCTGCAGTTGGTGAAATGTTACTTAGTAATTCCGGTTCACTTCTTTGAACTATTTTGCTTAAAATATCATCTTCAATGTCAAACTTTCGGTTACTTATATCATTACTTCCTGATACAAATTTTTCAATGCTAAGTTTTTCTTTTTTTCTATTATACCAAAAAAACAATGCAGAATGTGCTGAGTAAGCGTCTTTAATTACGGCCAGAACTTTTTCCAATGCGAAAGAAAATTTTCCATCGTTTCCGATGCCTGCCGGAAGTTCTTCCTTTGCTATTTCCTCAAATCTTTCCTTTAAATCCGGCGGAATTAATTTTGTATCCGATGGTCTGACGAAATTTCGTTTATAATTTTCAGCAGTTATTACATTAACTTCTTTATTTTTTGAAACAATTACGAAAGATTCTTCAGCATCAGAAGTTGCTGAAGGAAGATACTCAATATCAGTTTCCTCATTTGTGTCAATCGAAAATTTGCCATCAAACCTGATTGAGTCTCTCAGAAAAATTATGAACGCAACATAGATTACCATCAATGCAATTGTAATTACCCGAATAAGCAAATCATCAGTGAAGAATAAAATTGCTGCTAAAACGGGCACAATAAGAAAGATGAGCAATCGTTTTCTTTGTCTTTTATTCATCAGGGAACTTTACACTAATATACTTTAAAATAAAAATAACTTTGTAAGCAAATTTTATCAAACAAATTGAAATCTGAAAGTGTTTACGAATAAAAAGTGGTTGAAAGATAACTTTTAATTTCTTTTTTTCCTGTTCCTTTTACAGAAGAATAAAAGAATGTATTGTCATTAAGTTGAGCTTCGGGAAAAACTTCTTTAAGTTTTTCAAATGATGGTTTAAATTCTGATTGCTTCAGTTTATCAGATTTATTTAACAAAAACAGATAAGGGATATTTAACTGCCTTAATAAGCTATTAAGTTGAATATCCAGTTCAGTAGGTTTATGTCTTGAATCAATTAAATGTATAACAAGATTTATGTAGCCAGATTTTAAAAAAAACTCTTCAACAAGCTTTCTCCACCTATTGCGTTCTTTTACACTAACCTTTGCATATCCATAACCTGGTAGATCGACAATATAAAATTTATTATCAATCTGATAATAATTCACAGATCTTGTTTTACCTGGAGTAGAACTTATTTTTGCTAAATCTCTTCTGTTAAAAAGCGAATTTATAAAAGATGATTTCCCAACATTAGATCTGCCACAAAGGACAATTTCTTGTAATCTTAATTTAGGGAAATCATCCGTGGAATACACTGATTTAACAAATTTTTGTTCTTTAAACATAAATGAATAAAAAAAGAGTAACCGGAATTCCGATTACTCTTTCATATTTAATTGATGGCTAAATTATTTTTCTTCTGCAGTTTGAGTAGCTGCTTCTTCAGAAGCTCTTTGTTTTTCGGTTTCTTTCTCCAGAGCTTTTTGTTCACGCTTTTCTTTGCGCTCTTCAGCTTTTTTGTTGGCAACCTCATTATAATCAACTAATTCAAGAATTGCCATCTGAGCAGCATCGCCCACACGATTTCCAAGTTTAATAACTCTTGTGTAACCACCCGGTCTATCAGCTATCTTCGGAACAATTTCAGCAAAAAGTTCTTTAACAACTTCCTTGTCTTTGATCTCACTCATAATTAACCTTTTTGAATGAAGATCATTTCTTTTCGCCTTGGTAATAAGCTTCTCCACAAAAGTTCTGGTTTCCTTTGCTTTAGCTAAAGTTGTTTTGATTCTTTTATGTTTCAATACAGAAGTTGCAAGCGAACGCAGGGTTGCAGTTCTGTGTGAAGCAGTTCTTTTTAATTTTCTTCCTTTTACTCTATGTCTCATAAATCAACCTATCTGGGATTAATGATTATCTGATTCGTCTTTTAAGTATTTGTCTACATCCATTCCGAATTCAAGTCCCATACTTTCAACAATTTCTCCAAGCTCAGCAAGAGATTTTCTGCCAAAGTTTCTGAAGCGGAGGAGTTCCTGTTCATCTCTTCTGACCAAATCAGCAATTGTTCTGATATTAGCAGCTTTAAGGCAGTTATGTGCCCTTACACTTAGTTCAAGATCATCCACATTAGTTAAGAGCATTTTTTTTATTTTCTCAAATTCACTGTCTTTAGCAACTGTGGTTTCTTCTTCTTCCTGTTCAAGATCAAAGTTGATAAAATACTGAATATGATCTTTTAGAATTTTAGCTGCCTGTGTCAATGCATCATCAGGAGTGATTGATCCATCGGTTTGAATTTCAAGAGTAAGTTTTTCATAATCATTTTTATCACCTATACGCACATTTTCAACTTCATATTTAACATTTTTGATAGGTGTAAAAATGGAATCAATCGGAATTACTCCGATGGTTTGATCCGGTTGAACATTTTCAACAGCAGGAACATAACCATAACCTCTTCCAACTCTTAATTCAACATCAAACTTTGCATTTTTATTTAAAGTAGCTATATGCAAATCCGGATTAAGAATTTCAACTTCATTTGTAGCTTTCTGAATATCAGCAGCTTTCCATTCACCCTGACCATTGAAAGAGAGTTCAATCTTGCCGGGTTTTTTACTTAAAAGAATCATTCTTACCTGCTTTAGGTTAAGAATAATTTCAGATACATCTTCAACTACTCCTTCAATAGTAGAAAATTCATGAAGCACGCCGCTAAACTTAACAGAAGTGATAGCAGCTCCGGGAAGTGAAGACAGAAGTACTCTTCTTAGTGAATTTCCAAGAGTTACTCCGTATCCTCTTTCGAGAGGTTGTAAATAAAATCTACCAAATGTATTCGTATAACTAGCTTCATCGAGTACAAGTGCTTCAGGCATCTTGAATGATAATCCGCTCATTTATTGTCCTCTTAATTATTCAAAAATAAAATTATTATTTGGAGTAAAGTTCAACTACCAATTGTTCATTTGCGTTCAGTGGAATATCTGCTCTTTCAGGTATCTGAACGAAAGTTCCTGACAGAGATGCTTTATCCACAGTAATCCAGTTATAAGTATTATCCTTTACTCTTTTCAAAGAATTATGTATTGCATCAAGCTTCTTACTTTTTTCCTTAACCTGAATTACATCGCCGGGATTAAGTAAATACGATGGAATATCAACCAAATGATTATTAACTAAAAAATGACGATGCTTAATTAATTGTCTTGCCTGCTTTCTTGAAGAAGCGAATCCGATTCTATAAACAACATTATCTAATCTTCGCTCAAGAAGCTTAACAAGGTTTTCGCCTGTTTTACCTTTCTGCTTTATTGCTTTTTCAAAATAGTTTCTGAATTGAGTTTCAAGCAGACCATAAATTCTTTTTATCTTCTGCTTTTCTCTAAGCTGAACGCCGTATTCAGAAATTTTAGCACGGCGTGAAACTCCATGTTGACCAGGAGGATAATTTCTCTGCTCAATTGGGCACTTATCTGTAAAACACTTTTGCCCTTTCAGAAACAATTTTTGTCTTTCTCTTCTACATAGTTTACAAACTGAGTCTGTATATCTTGCCATTTATGAACTCTCCGTTAAATTAAACTCTTCTTTTCTTTGGTGGTCTACATCCGTTATGAGGAATAGGAGTTACATCCTTAATAGATGTAATCTCAAGACCTGCTGTGTGTAATGCTCTGATAGCCGCTTCTCTTCCTGAACCAGGACCTTTAACATAGACCTCGACTTTTCTTAAACCCATATCATATGCTTCTTTTGCAGCGGCTTCGGCCGAGACCTGAGCTGCAAATGGTGTATTTTTTCTTGAACCTTTGAAGCCGTTTTTACCTGCAGACGACCATGAGATTGTATTACCATAAATATCAGTGATGGTAACAATAACATTGTTAAAAGTTGCTTTAATATGAGCGATACCATTCGCATCAACATGAGCGCGCTTTTTAACTTTTTTTGCTGTTTTAGCCAATTCAAATCCTCCGAATTACAATTATTATTTTTTAGTAGGAGCTTTTTTCTTCCCAGCAACAGTTTTTCTTTTGCCCTTTCTTGTTCTGCTGTTGGTTCTGGTTCTTTGTCCGCGGACAGGTAAACCTCTTCTATGCCTCAATCCACGGTAAGCACCAATATCCATTAATCTTTTAATATTCTGCTGAACTTCAGATCTTAACGCACCTTCTACTTTGTAGTCGGCAGTAATCACTGCTCTTATCTGTGCAACTTCCTCTTCGTGAAGTTCACCGACTTTTTTATTGGGATCGATATTAGCTTTCTGAAGAATTTCAGCAGCGGTTGTTCTTCCAATACCATAGATGTATTGGAGACCATATAAAATTTTTTTTGCTTTTGGTAAATCTACACCTGCTATACGAGCCAAAGATAATCTCCTTCTTTAATAATATTAACCTTGTCTTTGTTTATGTTTTGGGTTTTTGCAGATTACTCTGACCACACCCTTTCGTTTTATTATCTTGCACTTATCGCACATCTTTTTGACTGAAGCTCTTACTTTCATTTTATTATCCTACTTATATCTGTAAGTTATTCTTCCTTTTGTTAAATCGTATGGAGATAATTCAACAGATACTTTATCTCCGACTAAAATTTTAATGTAATGCATTCTCATCTTACCAGAGATGTGAGCAAGAATTTCATGACCATTATCTAACTTAACTCTGAATGTTGCGTTAGGTAAAGTCTCGGTTATTACTCCGTCAACTTTTATTGGTCCCTGTTTAGCCATTATGCTACTGTCAATATCTCCGGTTTATTTCCGTTTACCAAAATAGTATGTTCAAAATGTGCAGAAGGTAAGCCATCTGCAGTAACAACCGTCCAGCCATCGTCTAAAGTTTTAACACGCCAATCTCCCGCATTAACCATTGGTTCAATTGCTAAAGTCATTCCGTTTTTAATTTTTGGTCCGGTTCCTTTTATTCCATAATTTGGAATAGACGGATCTTCATGCAAAAATCTTCCAACACCGTGTCCGCACAAATCTTTAACAACTGAAAATCCATTTGCCTCAACATAATTTTGAACTGCTGATGAAATATCATGAATTCTGTTTCCAACGATCGCCTGTGCAATTCCTTCATAGAGTGATTTTTCAGTAACCTCTAATAATTTTTTTTTCAATTCCGAAATCTCACCAACACCTACAGAAAGCGCAGCATCACCATAATAATTATCTTTAAGGACTCCAACATCAATTGAGATGATTTCTCCTTCTCTAAGAATTCTTTTCCCAGGTATACCGTGAACAACTTCATCATCAATTGAGGCACAAATTGACCCAGGGAAAGGTTTTGTTCCGGGCTGAGAGTACCCTTTGAATGCCGGAATACCTCCATTGCTTCTGATATAATCTTCGGCAATTAAATCAAGTTCTTCAGTTGTTACCCCAGGTTTTATTTTTGATTTAATGAGTTGTAATGTTTCAGCAACTATTTTACAACTCTCAGCTATGTAATCAATTTCTTTTTTACTTTTTATGAGTATCACGAAAAATTATCTTCTGCCTTTGATCTTACCTGATTTCATAAATCCATCATAGTGTCTCATAAGCAAGTGAGATTCAATCTGTTGTAAAGTATCTAAAGCAACACCTACAATAATTAACAAGCTTGTGCCGCCAAAAAATTGTGCAAATTGTCCGGTTACTCCCCAAGCAGAAACAAATGCTGGAAGTATCGCAATGATAGCCAAAAAGATTGAACCAGGTAATGTAATCTTAGTTAAAATATTATCAATAAAATCCGAAGTTTGCTTTCCCGGTCTGATTCCCGGTATAAATCCTCCCTGCTTTTTCATATTATCGGCAACATCTTTTGGATTAAAAGCGATTGCCGTATAAAAATAAGTGAAGAATATAATCATCAAAGCATAAATAATAGAATACACTGCTGACTGATAATGAAATAAATTTGCAACTGATTGTAAAAACTCATTATTAGGGAAAAATGACAAAACTGTATTTGGTATGAACATAATTGCCTGAGCAAAGATAATAGGCATCACACCTGCTGTATTGACGCGAAGTGGAATATACTGAGTTACCCCACCATATATCTTTCTGCCAACAACCCGCTTTGCATATTGGACCGGAATTCTTCTTGTACCTTGCGTTACAAGAACAACACCAGCAATTATCAGAAACATAAATGCAAAAATTATTATCTCAACTATAATTGATCTTTGACCTGCCTGAATTAATCTATATTCATCGAGCATCGCAAACGGGAATCTTGCTATAATTCCGATAAAAATAATGAGAGAAATTCCATTACCTATACCTTTTTCAGTAATTTGCTCGCCCATCCACATCATAAAGATTGTACCTGAAGTCATTATCACAATTGTTGATAAAACCCAACCTATTCCTCTAACTGGATCGGGAACAATAGGCAATCCGTTAACTTCAAGATTTAATAATCTTACAGTAACGCCCCACGCCTGCATAGCTGAAATAAGCACAGTGCCATACCTGGTAAGCTGAGTAATTTTTTTTCTGCCTTCCTCACCTTCCTGCTGAAGTTTCTGAAAATAAGGAACTACAGCGCCAAGTAACTGAAGAATAATTGAAGCTGAGATATAAGGCATAATTCCTAAGGCAAAAATTGCTGCATTGCTGAACGCTCCTCCAACGAATAAATCGTATAATCCGAACAAACTATCAGAAGATTGATTCTTCATACTCTCGGTAAGTAATGCGGCATCAACACCCGGTGTTGTAAGATGTGAACCAAGTCTCACAATAAATAATAGAACTAAGGTGTAAATTATCCTTTGCCTGAGTTCGTGTATTTTAAAGATATTTCTGAAGGTATCAGTAAATTTAGACATTTATTACCATCTTAAATCTTTGTGATTGAACCACCAGCAGCTTCTATCTTCTGCTGAGCTGATTTACTAAAGGCATTTGCCTGAACCGACAATTTGGTTTTTAATTCTCCTTTACCAAGAATTTTAACCGGCTTATTAACTGATGATATTAAACCAAATTTTTTAAGATCTTCTAAGGTCAATGTTTTATTATCGAGGGCATTTTCATTTGCAATTCTCTGCAGCGCATTAAGATTAACTACCTGATATTCGGTTTTGAAGATATTTGTGAACCCGAATTTTGGAATTCGTCTCTGCAGAGGCATCTGTCCACCTTCGAACCAGACTTTGAACTTTGCACCAGATCTTGACTTCTGTCCATTCATTCCACGTGTTGCCTGACCACCATGCCCAGATCCTTCACCACGAGCTACGCGTTTTCTGTTTTTCTTAGCACCTTTCGCATATTTAAGATTACTTAAAATATCCATATTTATTTCCTGCTTATTCTTTTACTGCTTCTACTTTTACTAAATGACTTACTTTCCTGATCATTCCTCTTATCTGAGGAGTATCATTGTGAATTTTTGAATAATTGGGCCTGCCTAATCCCAGTGCTTTAATGGTTCTTTTTTGATCTTCAGGACGATCAATTGTACTTCTTATTTGTATGACTTTAATCTTCGACATTTTAACCTCAATTAGCAAATAATTCTTTAACGGTGACTCCTCTTTTAGCTGCCATCTTTCGTGCATCGGTTTGTTGCGTGAGTGCTTTAAGAGTAGCTTTCACCTGATTGTGCGGATTACTTGAACCAAGTGATTTGGTAAGAACATCAGTAATTCCGGCAGCTTCAAGCACAGCTCTAACTCCACCGCCGGCAATAAGCCCTGTTCCAGGTGAAGCTGGTTTAAGAAGCACTTTACCTGCTCCATATTTCCCGATAATTTCGTGCGCAACAGTTCCTTTAATAATCGGAACCTGCACTAAGTTTTTCTTAGCGTCATCAACACCTTTAGAGATTGCATCAGTAACTTCGTTTGCTTTGCCAAGACCAACTCCAACAATGCCATTTCCGTTTCCAACGACAACAATAGCGTTAAAACTAAATCTTCTACCACCTTTTACAACTTTAGCAACTCTGTTGATGTGAACGACTTTTTCTTTTAATCCTTCAACATCTGTCGGCTTTGCAACTTTATATTTATTCTCCACTTTATACTCTGCTTTAATTATTAGTTAAACAATTTTTCCTTTGGCTGCCGGGAGAGGATTCGAACCTCTACATACGGCTCCAAAGGCCGCTGTCCTACCATTAGACGACCCGGCAAGATTCAAAACTTAAGACCGCCTTCTCTGGCACCATCAGCAACAGCTTTTATTCTCCCGTGATAACGGAAACCATTTCTGTCGAATACTACTGTTGTGATATTGTTCTCAAGAGCTTTTTTCGCAATCAGATTTCCAACAAGCTTACTTTTAGAAATCTTGCCGGAGGATTTTTTAATATCATCAAGAATTTCTTTAGATAAGCTTGATGCGGCTACCAAGGTTTTACCTGTAGTGTCATCAATTATCTGTGCATAAATCTGATTGAGACTTCGGTAAACTGATAATCGCGGTCTTTCAGCGGTACCGAAGATTTTCTTTCTGACCCTTATTTTAATTTTTTCTCTTTTTTTTGTATCTCTCTTAAACATTATAAACTCCCAATCTCTTATTTACCAGCTGTCTTACCGGCTTTTCTTAAAATCTGCTCATCAGAATATTTGATTCCTTTACCTTTATATGGTTCAGGATTTCTGAATGATCTTATTTTTGAAGCAACCTGACCAACGAGTTGCTTATCTATTCCTGAAACTATAATCTGTGTTGGAGTTGGTGTTTCCAATTTTATTCCAGAAGGTGGAATAAAGTAGATTGGATGTGAATATCCAATTGTAACTAAAAGGTTTGATCCTTTCAGTTCTGCTTTATAACCAACACCAACAATATCCAAAACTTTTTTATAACCTTCAGAAACACCTTTAATCATGTTTTGAATTAATGCTCTCGTTAAGCCGTGTAAAGCACGATTTTCTTTCTGATCATCAGGTCTAGTTACCTGAATAACATCGTTCTCCATTTTAACAGAAATATTCGGGTGAACGGTTGATTGAAGTTCACCTTGCGGACCTTTTACCTTAACAACTTGTCCGCTTATTGTTACAGTTACTCCTGAAGGTATTTCAATAGGTTTTTTACCAATTCTTGACACTTTATCTCTCCAACTAAAATTTTACCAAATGTAGCAGATTACTTCGCCACCAACTGACTGGCTTCTTGCCTGTTTATCAGTAAGTAATCCCTTTGATGTAGATATAACTGCAGTTCCAAGACCATTTAAAACTCTCGGTAGTTGCTCTGCAGGTTTATACACTCTTAAGCCTGGTTTACTAATTCTTCGTAAACCACTAATAGCCGGAACCCCTCCACGATATTTCAACTGAATGCGAAGAATATTCTGCTTGTTATCCTCGATAATTGTATAGTCGTGAATATATTTTTCATTTTTCAGAATTTCAGCGATCTGAATTTTCATTTTCGAAGCAGGTATATCAACTCTAAGCAATCTGGCTTTTGATGCATTTCTGATTCTTGTTAAAAAATCTGCTATCGGATCTGTAACTGCCATTTAATAACTCCTTTTTTACCAACTTGACTTTTTTAATCCGGGAATTTCACCTCTGAGAGCCATCTCTCTTAACACTAGCCGTGATACTCCAAACTTTCTGTAATAAGCTCTTGCGCGACCAGTAAACATACATCTGTTTTTCAATCTTGTAACAGAAGAATTTCTCGGAAGCTTTTGAAGAGCTTCATAATCTCCTTTTGCTTTCAGTTCTTCACGAAGTTTTTTGTATTTCTCGTAAAGTTTTTTTCTTTTTTCGTCCCTTACTATTGAACTTAATCTTGCCATTAAATTATTCCCTTTTAAGCTTGGTTAACTTCTTTTTTTCTAAATGGAAATCCGAAACTTCTTAATAATTCATAAGCTTCGTTATCAGTTTCTGCCGTGGTTACAATTGTAACATCCATACCAACAATTCTGCTTACTTTATCAACATTTATTTCCGGAAAAATTATCTGTTCTTTAATACCCAAGGTATAATTACCTCTTCCATCAAATGATTTATCAGATAAACCTCTGAAATCTCTAACTCTCGGAAGAGCTATGTTTATGAGTCTGTCCAGGAACTCGTACATCTTTTCTCTTCTGAGTGTAACGGTTGCACCGATGTTCATCCCGGCACGAAGCTTAAAGTTAGATATAGCTTTTTTAGCTTTTCTAATGCTTGCTTTCTGACCAGTAATTGCCTCTAATTCCTTAACTGCCTCTTCAAGAATTTTAGGATCAGAAACTGCTGCACCAAGTCCCATATTAACAACTATTTTAGAAATCTTGGGAACTTGCATAACATTTTTGTAATTAAATGCTTTCATAAGTTCCGGTGCAACTACATTTTTGTAGTACTCTGCAAGTCTGCATCTGATTTTTATATTATCAGCAGATGAAGCAGTAACTTCAGCTTTGGCAGAAGTTTTTTGCTGCCTGGATTGTTTATCTGTTTGTTTAGTTTTCTTTTCAGCCATTATCTAAAATCCCAAAATTAGTTTTACAACATCTCACCGGAAGCTTTGCTAACACGGGCAATTTTTTTCTTTCCGGTTTTTTCATCCAAAATAATTTTTGCGCCTATTCTGGTTGGTTCATTTGTCTTTGGATCGATAATCATCACATTCGAAATATGAATAGGAGCTTCTTTTTCAAGAATACCGCCCTGAGGATTTCTTTGAGAGGGTTTCGTATGCCTTTTCCTCAAATTAATTCCTTCAACAATAACGCGTGATTCTTTTGGAAATACCTTCAGAACTTTGCCGGTTTTTCCTCTGTCATTACCGGCAATTACAATTACAGTATCGTTTTTCTTTATTTTCATTCTCATAAATCCTTATAAAACTTCAGGAGCTAATGACACAATTTTTGTAAATTGTTTTTCTCTCAATTCACGGGCAACCGGTCCAAATATACGGGTTCCTCTGGGTTCGCCCTGATTGTTAATAAGAACAGCTGCGTTTTCGTCAAAACGGATATATGTTCCGTCCTTTCTTCTTACTTCTTTTTTGGTGCGAACTACAACTGCTCGTGAAACTTCACCTTTTTTTACTGCACCATTTGGGATAGCTGATTTCACTGATACAACAATTGTATCACCAACTGAAGCATAGCGTCTGTTGCTACCACCAAGAACTCTAATGCAACGGACCCGTTTAGCCCCGGAATTATCAGCTACAACAAGATTAGTTTCTTCTTGAATCATTTTTTATCAAACTCCTTACTTGGCTTTTTCAACAATTTCTACTAAACGCCATCTTTTTCTTTTGCTAAGAGGACGTGTTTCCATAATTTTTACTTTATCACCGATAGAACATTCTCTCTTTTCATCGTGAGCCAAAAGTTTTGTTGTTTTCTTAAAATATTTTTTATAAATGGGATGAGCAACTCTTCTTTCAATTGCAACAGTTATAGTTTTATCCATTTTGTTACTTACAACAATACCAATTCTGGTTTTTCTCAATCCACGATTTTCCATTAAGATTCAGCTCCTTCTCTGGTTTTGCTATTAGCTTCTTTCTGAGCTTTTAGTTCTCTTTCTCTAAGAACTGTTTTCATTCTTGCAATGTCTCTTCTGACGAGTTTTAGTTTAGCAGTATTAGTTAACTGTTTTAAATGATGGGAGAAGCGAAGATCTACAAGATTTCTCTCTTCTTCCTGAATCCTTTTTACCAACTCGTCGGTGCTCATTTCTCTAATTTCATAAATTTTCATTTGAATATCCTCTATTCGTAATCAGGTCTTTGAACTACTTTAGTTTTAATTGGTAATTTATAAGAACATAGCTTTAATGCTTCATTAGCTAGTTCTTTTGAAACACCACCAACTTCAAACATAATTCGTCCGGGTTTAACAACTGCAACCCAGAATTCCGGTGCTCCTTTTCCTTTTCCCATTCTGGTTTCAAGAGGTTTTTTACTAACTGGTTTATCAGGAAAAATTCTTATCCACACTTTACCATCCCTTTTCATCGAACGCGACAGGGCAACTCTGCACGCTTCAATTTGTCTGCTTGTAATCCAAGCCGGTTCTAAAGCTTTTAATCCGAAATCTCCAAAAGCAACTGAAGAACCGCGATACGCTTTACCTTTTCTTCTACCTCTTTGTGCTTTTCTGTATTTAACTCTTTTGGGCATTAACATAAGAATAAACTCCTGGAAAAATTATTCTGAAACTCGTTTGCCCAGAATTTCTCCTCGGCAAATCCAAACTTTAATTCCGATTGAGCCATAAACTGTTTCGGCTCTTCCGTGTGCATAATCAATATCTGCTCTTAGTGTATGAAGTGGAATTCTTCCTTCTTTATATTGCTCTGCTCTTGCAATTTCAGCTCCAGCCAAACGACCTGAACACATAATTCTTATACCTTCTGCGCCCATTCTCATTGCAGCGGTAATAGCCATTTTCATTGCTCTTCGGTAAGAAACTCGCCCTTCAATCTGACTAGCAATGTTTTCTGCAACCAGATATGCATCAAGTTCTGGTCTTTTAATTTCGGATATCTGAACTTTTACATCTTTATTACTGATAGTTTTTAATTCTTCTTCAAGCTGTGTAATCTCTTTACCGCTTTTGCCTATAACAACTCCAGGACGGGAGGTATGAATATTTACTATGATATTCTTTGATGTTCTATCAATTACAATTCTCGAAATGCCAGCTTTCTTTAATCTGTTTCTGATATAAGCTCTTAGCTTACTGTCTTCCTTTAATTTTGGAGCGTATGATTTCTTTTCATACCAGTTGGAATCCCATCCTCTAATTACTCCAACTCTTAATCCGATCGGGTTTGTTTTCTGTCCCAAAAATATTCCTCCTGATTTTAAGCTTTACTGGCTACTACAATTGTTAAATGACATGATCGTTTTCTAATTCTGTAGGCACGACCCATTGGAGCCGGCGAAATTCTTTTTAAAGTAGGACCTTGATTTACAAATACTTCTTTAACATATAAATCTTCCGGTTCAACTCTTTCATTTTCGTTGGAATTAACTGCATTCGCAACTGCTGATCTTAAAGTTTTCTCAACATGCTTGGCAGCTGCTTTCGGAGTGAAATGCAAAACTTCCAACGCTCTTTCAACAGACATTCCTCTTATAAGATCAACAACCAATCTCATTTTCCTTGGAGATGAACCTATATATTTATTTACTGCTCTGGCTTCCATAATATTTTCTCTAACTAATTATTAACCTTTTGCTGCTTTATCCGCTTTAGTTCCGGGATGACCCCTGAAAATTCTGGTTGGGGCAAATTCTCCCAATTTATGACCAACCATATTTTCAGTGATATAAACAGGAATCATCTGTTTTCCATTATGGACAGCAATAGTGTGTCCAACAAATTCAGGAATAATTGTAGATGAACGAGACCAAGTTTTTACAATTTTTTTCTGATTAGAATCGTTCAGTTTTTTTATTTTTTCATAAAGTTTATAATCTACAAATGGACCTTTTTTTACCGACCTTGGCATAATGTAATTCCTATTACTTACTTACGTCTTTTAATAATAAATTTATTTGATTGTTTTTTTCTTTTTCTTGTTTTCAGACCTTTAGCTTTCTGACCCCAGGGCGAGACCGGGTGACCTCCTCCTGAAGTTTTTCCTTCTCCACCACCCATAGGATGATCTACAGGGTTCATCGCAACACCTCTTGTATGAGGTCTTATACCAAGCCATCGACTTCTTCCAGCTTTCCCAATGCTGATGTTTTCGTGTTCGGCATTTCCAACAACTCCATATGTTGCATAGCATTCGCTTCTAACCATTCTAACTTCCCCTGAAGGCATTTTGAGCTGTGCATATTCACCCTCTCTAGCCATTAGCTGAAGTGATGTACCAGCGCTTCTGCCCAATTGTCCACCCTTGCCGGGTTTTAATTCAACATTATGAATAAATGAACCCAATGGCATTTCTTTAAGTGGAAGAGCATTTCCAACTTTAATTTCGCTTCCTGGTCCTGACATAACTGAATCACCGACCTTTAATCCATCGGGTGCAATAATATATCTTTTCTCTCCATCGGAATAATGAAGCAGAGCTATTCTGCAAGTTCGATTGGGGTCATATTCAATTGAAAAAACTTTTGCAGGAATACCGTGTTTATCCCTTTTAAAGTCTATGATACGATATTTTCTTTTATGGCCACCGCCACGATGTCTTGCAGTAACCCGACCTAAATTATTTCTACCACCGGATTTCTTTAAAGAAACCAGTAATGATTTTTCTGGTGTTTCTTTAGTAATCTCTTCAAAAGTAAAATTTGTTCTGAATCTTGTTCCCGGTGTAACCGGTTTTAGCTTTTTTATACCCATTTTTTATCCTGACTATACTTGCTCAAACAATTCTATTGTTTCACCTTGTTTAAGAGTAACGATAGCTTTTTTAAATTTAGCTGTTCGCCCTTCGAACCTACCGCTTTTTCTGAACTGAGTTTTTGTTTTTCCCTTGTAGTTGATCGTTTTTACATCAACAACATGGACATTAAACTTTTGTTCAATAGCTTTTTTAATTTCGATTTTATTTGCTTTAGGATTTACAATAAATCCATACTTGCCTTTATCAGCAGTAAGATTTGTCATCTTTTCAGTAATCAGCGGTCTGATTAAAATCTGATGCATATTAGTTCACCGCCTCTCTTGACTTTGATAAAATGTTCTGCAAAACATCAACTGCACTTTTCTGCATAAGCAAAACCTGATTGTTCAGTAAGTCATATGTTGTTGCTTTCGCTGCTTCGAGTATTTGAACTTTCGGAATATTTCTTCCTGATTTATAAACTTCAGGTTTATAATCACCTGTTAGTAAAAGAACTTTTTTACCACTTAGTTTTAATGATTCAATTACCTGAACAAAATCTTTTGTCCTGGGCTTTTCAAAAGAAAAATCTTCTACAACAATCAACTGTTCATCTTTAACTTTATAGCTTAATGCTGATTTACGTGCAAGCTGTTTAACCTTTTTCGGCAGATCCTGTCTGTAATCTCTTGGCCTTGGTCCAAAAATAGTTCCCCCACCAACCCAAAGAGGTGATCTGATAGTACCTGCACGAGCTCCACCCCGACCTTTTTGTTTCCAGGGTTTTTTACCACCACCTCTAACTTCTCCTCTTTCCTTCGCCTTGTGAGTTCCTTGTCTCTGATTAGCAAGATATGCTTTAACATCAAGGTATATAGCGTGGTCATTTGGTTCGATTGAGAAAATACTTTCCGAGAGTTCTATTTTCTCTCCGCTTTTTGAACCATCTATTTTTAATACATCAATTGTCATTTTTTACCACTTAATTCTTTATCAGTTCTACAATAGAGTTAATTGCACCGGGAACAGCTCCCTTTATAAAGACTAAATTTCTTTCCGTATCAACCTTTACTATCTTTAGTCCTCTAACGGTTACATTATCGTAGCCCATTCTTCCCGCCATTCTCTGACCTTTGAAAACCCTTGAAGGGTATGAGCTTGCACCTATTGACCCTGGTGCTCTTACGCGATCGCTTTGGCCGTGAGTGGTCATTCCGATTCCACCAAAACCATGTCTTCTTACTACACCCTGGAAACCCTTACCTTTACTTTTGCCGGATACTTTAATAATATCGCCTTCATTAAAGATTGAGCATTTAATTTCATCACCAATCTTGAATTCATTAACATTAAAGTTTTTGAATTCTCTGAGGACACGCATTGGTGAAGCATTGCTTTTCTTAAATTGCCCCGCCAAGGGTTTATTAACTTTTTTCTCCCTAACACTGCCAAAACCTAACTGAAGCGCCTGATAGCCATCTTTTTCCGTAGTTCTTATGTTAACCACAGTACAGGGACCTGCTTCAATCACGGTAACCGGAATGACTTCTCCATCATTCCCAAAAATGCTTGTCATTCCTAATTTTTTTCCGATGATACCAGACATCTTTACTCCGAAATTCATTAAAGCTTAATCTCAATATCAACACCCGCCGGAATATCAAGTTTGCTTAAAGACTCGACGGTTTTGTTGTTTGAATTATGAATATCTATAATCCTCTTATGTGCCCTGGTTTCAAACTGTTCTCTGGATTTCTTATCAACATGCGGAGATCTTAAAACAGTAAAAACAGTTTTCTTTGTTGGAAGCGGAATCGGTCCAGAAACAACAGCACCAGTGCTTCTAACAGTTTTTATAATTTTTTCTGTTGATTTATCAATCAGAATATGATCGTACGATTTCAATTTTATTCTAATCTTTTGTCCGGGCACTTAAAATTCTCCTTATTTTTTAGACAAGAAAAGGGAGAAGATTTCTCCCTTTTTCATAATCATAAATTTATTATTCGATAATCTTTGTTACTACACCAGCACCAACAGTTCTACCACCTTCACGAATAGCGAATCTTAATCCTTCTTCCATCGCAATTTCTGAAATTAACTCAACTGTTAATTTAACATTATCACCAGGCATAACCATTTCAGTACCTTCTGGTAACTGAGCAACACCGGTAACATCAGTTGTTCTGAAGTAAAACTGTGGTCTGTATCCATTAAAGAATGGAGTATGTCTTCCACCTTCATCTTTTGAAAGTATGTAAACTGAACCTTCAAATTTCTTGTGTGGAGTAATGGAACCAGGTTTAGCCAACACCATTCCTCTCTCAATTTCTTTTTTATCAACACCTCTGAGAAGCAAGCCAGCATTATCACCAGCAATAGCTTCATCAAGTTCTTTTCTGAACATTTCAATACCAGTTACAACAGTTTTCTTATGAACGCCTAATCCAATGAGTTCTACTTCTTCGTTTAGTTTGATTTTACCTCTTTCAACTCTACCAGTAGCAACCGTTCCACGGCCAGTAATAGAGAATACATCTTCTACCGGCATTAGGAATGGTTTGTCTATATCTCTTTCCGGAAGAGGGATATAATTATCAACTGCGTCCATCAAGTCCCAAATGCACTGATATCTTGGATCATCAACTGGAGCATTTTCCTGTCCGGCTTCAAGGGCTTTAAGAGCAGAACCTTTTACTATTGGGATTTCATCGCCTGGAAATTCATATTTAGATAAAAGGTCTCTTAATTCAACTTCAACTAATTCAATCAACTCGGGATCATCCACCATATCAATCTTATTCATAAATACAACGATTCTTGGAACACCAACCTGACGAGCTAAAAGGATATGTTCTCTTGTCTGAGGCATCGGACCATCGGTAGCAGCAACTACAAGGATAGCTCCATCCATCTGAGCTGCACCAGTAATCATGTTTTTCACATAGTCAGCGTGACCCGGGCAGTCAACATGTGCATAGTGTCTTTTCTCAGTAGAATATTCTACGTGAGCTGTTGCGATTGTAATACCTCTTTCTCTTTCTTCAGGGGCATTATCAATACTATCGAAAGTTCTTACCTGGGATAAACCTTTTTTCGCAAGTGCCATAGTAATGGCAGCAGTTAAAGTAGTTTTACCATGATCTACGTGACCAATAGTACCTACGTTAACGTGAGGTTTACTCCTGTCAAATTTTTCTTTAGCCATCGGAATCTCCTTTTTATTTTTCTTCTTTTAGTTTTTTAATTCTTAATTATGTAGCTGCTGTTGTTCTCTTTGATGTTGATTTCTCGGCAATTGCTTCTGCAATTGATTTCGGGACCTCTGAATAATGATCAAACTGCATTGTGTAAAGCGCTCTTCCCTGAGTCATTGAGCGTAATACAGTTGCGTATCCAAACATTTCAGAAAGCGGCACGAATGCCTTAATAACCTGAGCATCTTTACGGGCAGAGAATCCTTCAATCTTTCCTCTGCGGGAGTTTAAATCACCCATAACATCACCAAGGTATTCCTCAGGTGTAATAACTTCAACAGACATAATTGGTTCGAGTAAAACCGGATTAGCTTTTCTTGCTGCTGCCTGAAAAGCCATCGAACCAGCAACTCTGAACGATATTTCATCTGAATCTACATCGTGATAAGATCCATCAAATAATTTTGCTTTTATATCAACCATCGGAAAGCCAGCGATAACTCCGTTTTTCATTGCATCCTGAATACCTTGTGAAACCGCTGGAATATATTCCTTCGGAACAACACCACCAACAATTGCATTTATAAATTCATAACCTTTACCTGGTTCATTAGGTGATAATTCAATCCACACATGTCCATATTTTCCTCTTCCACCAGATTGCTTAACAAATTTACCTTCTGCCTGAACAGTGGTTGTAATTGTTTCTCTGTAGGCAACCTGAGGTTTACCAATATTAGCTTCAACTTTAAATTCTCTTTTCATTCTATCAACAATAATCTCTAAATGTAATTCACCCATTCCACTAATTAAAGTTTGACCTGTTTCTTCATCTACTTTTACTTTAAATGTAGGATCTTCATCCGAAAGTTTCGATAAAGCTTCAGATAATTTATCCTGATCTGCTTTAGTTTTAGGTTCAATTGCAATCTGAATAACAGGCTCGGGGAATGTCATTCTTTCAAGTACAACCGGATCGTTTTCGGTGCAGAGAGTATCGCCGGTTTTAGTAAACTTTAACCCGACAGCAGCAGCAATATCACCGGCTCTCACTTCTGATATTTCTTCTCTATGATTAGCATGCATCTGCAATAATCTACTAATTCTTTCCTTCTTTCCGCTAACTGAATTAAAAACATACGAACCGCTAGAAAGTGTCCCTGAATAAACTCTAAAGAAAGTAAGTTTACCTACATAAGGATCATTCATTATTTTGAAAGCAAGTGCAGTGAATTTTTCATTCTCATCGATTTTTCTTTTTACTACATCATTCATCCCAATATGATGTGCTTCAATTTCTTTCAAGTCAGCAGGAGATGGAAGAAAATCCACTACTGCATCAAGAAGTTTCTGAACACCCTTATTTTTGAATGATGAACCGCAAAGAACAGGTACAATCTTAAGTTCTATAGTTGCTCTTCTTAAAACAGCTTTAATTTCATCAGGGGTAATTTCTTTTCCTTCCAAATACTTCTCAAGTAATGAATCATCAACATCTGAAACTGCTTCGAGCATTTGGGTTCTGTATTTATTAGTGATTTCTAAAAGATCTTTAGGAATTGCGATTTCATCATAAGTTGTACCCAAGCTATCTTCGTGATACATTCTGGCGTTGTTCTGGATTAAATCAATTACTCCAACAAACATATCGCCTTCACCAATTGGTAAATTGATTGGAATCGCATTAGCACCGAGTCTCTCCCTCATCATTTCTACTGCATGATAAAAGTCTGCACCAATTCTATCCATTTTATTAACAAAAGCTATTCTCGGAACTCCATATTTATCAGCTTGACGCCAGACAGTTTCTGACTGCGGCTCAACACCACCAACAGCACAGAAAAGAGCGACTGCACCATCCAGAACTCTTAGTGATCTTTCAACTTCGACAGTGAAATCAACATGTCCGGGTGTATCAATAATATTAATCTGATGGTTGTTCCAATAACAGGTAGTTGCAGCACTGGTGATAGTAATACCTCTTTCCTTCTCCTGTTCCATCCAATCCATGGTTGCTGCGCCATCGTGTACTTCACCAATTCGATGTGTTTTACCGGTATAATACAGAATTCTTTCTGTAGTAGTTGTTTTACCGGCATCGATATGTGCCATAATACCAATATTACGAACTTTATCTATACTAACTTTATTTGCCATAATATATCAAAACCTGCCTTACCATTTAAAGTGAGCAAAAGCTTTATTTGCTTCTGCCATTTTATGAGTATCTTCTTTTTTCTTAACGGATGAACCTTCATTATTTGAAGCAGCTAATAGTTCTCCTGCCAATTTTGCCGCCATTGATTTTTCGCCACGAGCACGGGAATAAGTTTTAATCCATCGCATTGCCAAAGCAGTTCTTCTTTCAGGTCTAACTTCCGTCGGAACCTGATAAGTTGCACCACCTACTCTGCGGCTTCTAACTTCAATAACCGGAGCTACATTTGAAATTGCTTTTTTAAATACTTCGAGTCCGGACTTTTTAGATTTTTCTTCTATTATATTAAACGCAGTATAAACAATATTCCTTGCAGTGGATTTTTTACCACGAAGCATAATACTGTTTATAAATTTTGCCACCAAAATATCATTATATTTTGGATCGGGCTTAACATATCTTTTTTCTGCTCTTCGTTTTCTCATAATTATTTAGCTTTTGGTTTTTTAGCTCCGTATTTAGAACGTCCTTTTTTACGATCTTCAACTCCACTCGTGTCAAGTGTACCCCTGATTATATGGTATCTAACACCCGGCAAATCTTTGACTCTTCCGCCGCGAATCATAACAAGTGAATGTTCTTGCAGATTGTGCCCTTCACCGGGAATATATGCTGTCACTTCAATATTATTTGTTAGTCTAACACGAGCAACTTTTCTGAGTGCAGAGTTAGGCTTTTTAGGTGTAGTAGTGTAAACTCTTGTGCAAACACCTCTTTTTTGAGGACAACCTTCCAAAGCCGGAGCCTTGTTTTTAGAAAGAATTTTAACTCTTCCTTTTCTTACCAATTGATTAATTGTGGGCACAAATTCTCCTAATAATTAACTTTTCATTTTTTTTCAGACTTCAAATATATCCTTTAGTTCAAATTTTGTCAAGAAAATTGAACTAAATTTATTCATACCATACAGGTCTGTGATAATCAATAATGATTAACTGTTTTGACTTTCTCTGATTTCAGTAGTCTTTGGTTCTGTTTCTTCAGACTTAAGTATAATATTTCTGTATTTTTTTAGTCCTGTACCAGCAGGAATCAGGTGACCCATCACAATGTTTTCCTTTAATCCAAGCAAGTGATCTGTTTTTGCTTCAATTGCGGCATTAGCTAATACTTTTGTAGTCTCCTGGAAAGATGCTGCGGACAAGAAACTTTCAGTAGAAAGTGCTGCCTGAGTTATTCCAAGCAAAATATGTTCAAATGTTGCTGGTTCCGCATCTCGGGCAATAATTTCCTTTTTACCTTTCTTTTTCAGATCTGCATTTATCTCACGATACTTACTCTTTGGAATTAACTGACCATTCCTGAATTTCGAATCTCCCTTATCTTCAATATAAACCATATTCATAATTCGGTTATTTTCCTGAATGAATTCAACGCGATCAACCAAATCTTCTTCAAGAAATTTTGTATCTCCGGGTGAAACTACCTTCACTTTCTGCAACATTTGTCTAACTATTACTTCGATATGCTTATCGTTTATTTTAACACCTTGAAGGCGATAGACATCCTGTATCTCGTTTACAAGATATTCCTGAACTGCGCTGGTTCCTTTTATAGCTAAAATGTCGTGTGGATTAACAGGTCCGTCAGTTATTTTTTCACCAGCAGGTATTTCATCACCATCCTGAACCAAAATGTGCCTTTGCAAAGGAACACTATATCTTTTTTCGTCAGAGCCATCGATTGCCTGAACAATAATTTCACGCGCCCCCTTCTTTCTTGTTCCGAATTTTACAATACCTTCAATTTCAGATACTATTGCAGGTTCGTGTGGGCTTCTGGCTTCAAATAATTCTGTAACACGTGGTAAACCACCGGTAATATCACGGCTTTTGGCGGTTTGCTTGGATATTTTAGCAAGCGTTGTACCTGCAGAAACTGACTCTCCTTCTTCTACGCTCAGATAGGAACGAACGGGTAAATTGAATGATTTAACTTCACCATTATCAGTTTTTATTAATATGCTTGGAGTTAAATTCTTGTCTTTAGATTCCAGCACAACTTTCTGAACATGTCCTGTCTGCTCATCTGTTACCTGTTGTAGTGTTACTCCATCGATCAAATCAACAAACTTAACAACCCCGGCAACATCTGTAATAATAAGAGAGTTGTATGGATCGTGATTATAAAGTGGTTGTCGTTTTTTAACCGGTTGACCATCATTCACAAGAAGTTCGGCACCATAAGGAACATCATATTTTTTCAACTGTCTGTTATTTTCATCCAGGATCTCTATTACTCCCCTGCGACCAGTAACTACTTTAACTTTTATATCAGGACCACCAAAAGGATCCTTATCAATTTTTTCTACAAATTGAATTCTTTCAAATCTTACAATACCTTCCGTATTCGTTTCAACCTGACTCTGAGATGCTATACGAGATGAGGTTCCACCAAGGTGAAATGTCCGGAGAGTAAGCTGAGTTCCTGGTTCACCTATTGATTGAGCAGCAATGATTCCAACTGCCTCACCAATCTCAACCATTTTACCCGTTGTAAGATTTCGGCCATAACATTTAGCACACACGCCCCGCTTGGATTCACAAGTCAACACTGTTCTGATATAAACTGAATCAATATTTGCGTCTTCGATTCTCTCAGCTATCTCTTCGGTAACCATATTTCCAGCTTCAATGATTAACTCATCAGTCCGCGGATCATAAACATCCTGCTGAACAACTCTTCCGGTAATTCTTTCGGCAAGTGGCTCGCGTTCTTCTTCAACATCCTTTAAAGCTCTAACTTCAATTCCTAAAATTGTTCCACAATCTTCTTCTGAGATTATGACATCCTGGGCAACATCAACTAATCTTCTTGTGAGGTAACCAGCGTCGGCAGTTTTTAATGCAGTATCCGCAAGACCTTTTCTTGCACCATGCGTCGAGATGAAGTATTCAAGTACTGAAAGACCTTCTTTAAAATTTGCAACGATAGGGTTCTCAATAATTTCACCAGCTTGCCCGGTCAGAGATTTCTGTGGCTTCATCATTAATCCTCTCATACCTGCCAACTGACGAACCTGTTCTTGCGAGCCTCTTGCACCAGAATCAACCATCATATGCAAAGAGTTGAATCCCTGATTATGATGACGGATTTTTTCCATCAATGCTCGTGCGACATTGTTTGTAGTGTGTGTCCAGACATCTATAATTTTATTGTATCTTTCAGCATCAGTTATAACACCCATTTCGTGTTCATTCAGAATAGCTTCAACTTTTTTATTTGCCTGTGCAATTAATGTATCTTTCTCTTCAGGCACCACCATATCAATGAAACTTACTGATATTCCACCAGCTGTTGCATATCTGAATCCTAAATCTTTGAGATCGTCAAGAAACTTGGCAGTAACTTTGTTACCTATTTTCATGAACATTTTACCAATAATGCTGCTGAAAGCTTTTTTTACAAGTAACTGATTTATAAAGCCCATTTCTTTCGGAACAATACGATTGAAAATTATTCTGCCAACGGTAGTTTCAATCATTTCTCCATCAATTCTCACTTTTATTTTCGCATGGAGCCCAACAACTTTATTGTCATAAGCTATAATAACCTCTTCAGGTGAAGAGAAAGTCATTCCCTCTCCCAAATCACCTTCCTTCATTTTGGTAAGGTAGTAACAACCCAATACTATATCCTGTGTAGGAATAACAATCGGGCTACCATTTTGTGGTGAAAGGATGTTGTGACTGCTCAGCATCAGGAGTATTGCCTCAAGTTGCGCTTCATAAGACAGAGGTACATGCACCGCCATCTGGTCACCATCGAAGTCTGCATTAAATGCAGTACAAACCATCGGATGAAGCTGAATAGCGCGTTCATCAATCAATACCGGCTGAAATGCCTGAATACCTAATCTGTGCAATGTGGGCGCTCTGTTTAATAATACGGGATGACCTTCAATAATTTTAGCAAGAATTTCCCAGATAATCGGATCTTTTCTATCAACAACTTTTCTTGCGCTTTTAACTGTTTTGTTGTGTCCGCGCTCAATAAGCTTTCTGATAATAAATGGTTTGAAAAGTTCAACAGCCATGTCTTTTGGAAGTCCGCACTGATGCAATTTAAGTTCAGGACCAACAACAATTACAGAACGACCGGAGTAATCAACTCTTTTTCCGAGAAGATTCTGTCTGAATCTGCCTTGCTTACCTTTAAGCATATCACTTAAAGATTTTAATGGTCTGTTGCTATCGCTTCTTACAGCACTGCCACGTCTTGAATTATCAAACAAAGCATCCACTGCTTCCTGAAGCATTCTCTTTTCATTCCGAAGAATCACTTCAGGAGCTTTAATGTCAATAAGTCTTTTTAATCTGTTATTTCTTATAATAACTCGACGGTAAAGATCGTTCAAATCACTAGTTGCAAATCTTCCACCTTCCAGAGGAACTAACGGTCTTAGCTCAGGCGGAATTACTGGAATATAACTCAGAACCATCCATTCGGGACGATTCGGAACTTTACCTTCTTCCTCCTTGAAAGCTTCAATAACACGGAGTCTTTTAAGAAGATCTTGTTTCTTCTGCTGAGATGTTTCTGTTTTCAATTGTTCTCTCAATTGAAGGGACAGTTGTTCAATGTTAGTCTTTTTTAATATTTCCTTTACAGCATCGCCACCGATTCTCGCTACAAATTTCTTGGGATCTTCATCATCAAGTTTTTCATTCCCATCCGGCAAAGAATTAAGAACTTCGTAGTATTGTTCTTCAGAGATCAAATCCAGCCGATTCAACCCTGTGGGTCCTGGGTTTAAGACTAAGTATGATTCATAATAAATTACTTTTTCCAATTCCTTTAAGCTTAGGCCAATGATATTCCCGATCTTGGAAGGCTGTGTTCTGAAAAACCAGATATGAACAATCGGAACTGCAAGAGCAATGTGTCCCATTCTCTCTCTTCTAACACTCTTCTGCGTAACTTCAACACCACAACGATCGCAGATAATTCCTTTGTATCTGATTCTTTTATATTTACCGCAGTAGCATTCCCAATCTCTGGTTGGACCAAATATTTTTTCACAGAAAAGTCCATCTTTTTCTGGCCTGAATGTTCTGTAATTGATAGTTTCGGGTTTTGTTACCTCACCGTATGAGCGCCCGAGAATATCATCAGGACTAGCTAAGCTAATTGTGATACTATTTATATCTTTCATTGCATTTTCTTGAATTCTAAATGCCATTTGATAATCTCCTAATTTCTATTTAAGGATTTATACACCTTTTAATTAATCTTAATATCGAGCCCAAGACCTTGTAATTCTTTGACCATTACATTAAATGCTTCAGGAATATTTGGTTCAGGTAGATTTTCTCCTTTAACCAAAGCTTCATATACTTTAGCTCTTCCTGCAACATCATCACTTTTTACCGTCAGAATTTCCTGAAGTACATGAGAAGCACCATATCCTTCTAAAGCCCAAACTTCCATTTCTCCGAATCTCTGACCACCAAATTGAGCTTTACCTCCAAGTGGCTGCTGAGTGATGAGCGAGTATGGTCCAATTGACCTTGCGTGAATTTTATCATCAACAAGGTGGCTAAGTTTAAGCATATAAATATATCCGCAAGTAACCTTCTGATGGAATTTTTCACCGGTTCTTCCATCATACAAATCAGTTTTTGATCCGGGATCAATTCCGGCTTTTTCTAACCAATGCTCAACATCTTCTAATTTAGCACCATCAAAAATCGGTGTGGCAAATTTGACACCCATTTTCTTTCCTACCCAACCAAGAACTGTTTCATACAATTGTCCAAGGTTCATTCTTGAAGGAACACCAAGAGGATTTAGTATAATGTCAACCGGAGTTCCATCAGGAAGGAATGGCATGTCTTCAACAGGAACTATTTTTGCAACAACACCTTTGTTCCCATGTCGTCCTGCCATTTTATCGCCCACAGAAAGTTTTCGCTTTTTGGCAACATAAACTTTTGCAAGCTGAACAATTCCGGGAGGCAATTCATCTCCGCTTTGAATTTTAACTTTTTCTTTTTTGTACTCTTCTTCAATATCAACTTTAATATCAAAGTAGTTTTTGAAGAGAGTTTTAACCATATTATTTACTTTTTTAGATTCGAACCAATCTGCAGTATAATCAAGCTTAGTCACATCTTCCATTTCAGAAAAAGTCTTTTCCTTAATTGTTGTACCACTTCTAAGCACCACACTTCCATCTAAATCTCTTATTCCTGTAGTGGTTTCTCCTTCAGTAATCTTAGTAAGTTTTTCTACAAGTTTATTATAATGCTGCTGTAGTTTTTTTCTAAAGTCCTGATCAAGTTGTTCAAGTGCAGCTTTCTCTTGTTTCTTCGATTCATTATCTCTTTTCTTACGACTGAACAATCTTGTTTTGATTACGGTACCTCTTAAACCTGGCGAAGCACGTAAAGAAGCATCTTTCACATCGCCCGCCTTATCACCAAAGATTGCGCGAAGGAGTTTCTCTTCCGGTGTAGGATCAGTTTCTCCCTTTGGAGTAATTTTTCCTATCAGAATATCACCTTCTTTTACTTCGGCACCTTCTCTTATGATACCATTTTCATCAAGATTTTTAACAGCTTCTTCGCTTACATTAGGAATTTCTCTGGTTAGCTCTTCTTCACCTCTTTTTGTTTCCCTAACCTGTAATTCAAATTCTTCAATATGAATGGAAGTATAAACATCTTCCCTAACAACTCTTTCACTAATGATGATTGCATCCTCAAAATTATAACCTCTCCAAGGCATAAATGCTACGAGAACATTTCTGCCAAGGGCAAGTTCACCCTGATCTGTTGCAGCACCATCGGCTAATACATCACCCTTTTTAACACGTTGACCTTCTTTAACGATTGGTTTTTGATTAACACATGTTTCCTGGTTTGTACCCTGAAATTTTGTGAGTTCATAGACGACTTCTCTTGTGTCGTTAAAGCTTGTAAGTGCTTCGAAGCTATTTGGATTTATATCATATTTGACAATTATTCTGTTAGCATCTACACTTGCAACAATGCCATCATCTTCTGCAATCAGAAGAGCTCTGGAATCATATGCAACTTTCCTTTCCATACCTGTCCCGACAATAGGAGCTTCCGGTTTCAGTAATGGAACAGCCTGTCGCTGCATATTAGAACCCATTAAGGCTCTGTTAGCATCATCATGTTCAAGAAAAGGAATTAAGGCAGCAGCTGCGCTTACAATCTGAGCCGGAGCAACATCCATATAATGAACTTCCTCAGGATGAACGATCGGAAATTCACCTTTATATCTTGCCTTTACTCTTTCATTAATAAATCTTCCCTGTTCGTTAATCGGTGCATTCGCCTGAGCAATGATAAATTTATCTTCCTGCTCAGCAGAAAGATATTCAACCTCATTCGTAACTTTTCCTTTTACAACTTTACGATAAGGTGTTTCAAGGAATCCATATCTGTTTACACGAGCATAAATTGTAAGCGAAGATATAAGACCGATATTCGGACCTTCAGGGGTTTCAATGGGACAAAGTCTTCCGTAATGCGTATAATGAACATCTCTAACTTCAAAACCTGCTCGCTCGCGGGTAAGACCACCAGGGCCTAAAGCTGACATTCTTCTTTTATGGGTCATTTCAGCCAGAGGATTAGTCTGATCCATAAACTGAGAAAGCTGATTAGTACCAAAGAAAGCGTTGATAACGCTGGTGATTGTTCTTGCATTAACTAAATCCTGTGGCGTAAAGTTTTCTGTATCGCGCATATTCATTCTTTCTTTAATTGTTCTTGCCATACGCGCCATACCGACATTAAATTGCTGTGAAAGCTGTTCACCAACTGTTCTGATCCTTCGGTTTCCTAAATGATCGATATCATCAACCGGTGCAATTCCATTTTTCAGATCAATTATATATTTCATTATGGCAACAATATCTTCGTTCGTAAGTACGGTCGTAGTTTCCGGTACATTAAGTTTAAGTTTATCATTCATTCTGTGACGACCAACTTCTCCCAGATCATATCGCTTATCGTTGAAGAATAATTTTTCGATAAGCTGTTCTGCAGATTCCAAATCAGGAGCTTCACCTGTTCTTAATTGTCTGTAAATAGAATAAAGAGCTTCCTCACGCGAAGTAGAAGTATCTTTCTGAAGAGTATTAACGATTAAATCCTGATCAGGTGATCTGTCGGACTTGATAAACTTGAGATAATCAATTTCAGCTTCCTTAACTCTTTCAATATCTTCTTCACTAAATATAGCACCTCTGGTAAGGAAAATTTCGCCGGTTGACATATCAAACAAATCACTCGCTACCATTCTTCCGACAAAATTTTCAAGTTTTGATTTTTTTACAGGAATTTCATCAACTAAATCGAATAGTTTTAAAATTTGTTCATCAGATTCATAACCAATTGCGCGTAACAGAGTTGTAGCAGGAAATTTCTTTCTTCTATCGATATAAACATACATTACATAGTTAATGTCAGTGGCAAACTCCACCCAAGAACCTCTCAGTGGAATTATTCTGGCAGTATAAATAGGAGTACCATTTGGATGATAAGTCTGAGAGAAAGCAACTCCGGGGGATCTATGCAATTGGGAGACGATAACTCTTTCAGCACCATTGATGATAAAAGTTCCCTTCTCTGTCATAAAGGGAAGATTACCAAGGTAAACTTCCTGTTCAACAGTATTGATAAACTCCTGAGTATCCTGATCCTTTGTTGAAAGTCTAAGTTTGGCTTTCAAAGGAGCAGAATAAGTTAAACCCCTTTCCAGACACTCCTGAATAGTGAACCTTGGTTTTTCAACATAATATTCTAAAAAGTCTAAACGATAATTTTCTTTATTATCCAGCACGGGAAAGTTAGTCAGGAATACCTGCTGCAATCCTTTGTTCTCTCGCTTTGATGGAGGAACATTTTGTTGAAGAAATTCTTCAAATGTTTCAGTTTGAATGCCTAAAAGATCAGGAACTTCAAGCACTGATTTAATTCTGCTAAAAGAGATACGATTATTATCCAATTGGAATCCTCCTAAAAGATTTCAAATTCATTAAAACTTATTACTAAAAACACAATTCATAAATACAACAAAGCGATAAGACGGTAATTTTCCGCCTTATCACTTTATTTAATGCAAAAAATCGAAAAAAAATTATTTAATAGTTACGGTTGCACCGGCTTCTTCTAATTCTTTTTTAATTTTTTCTGCTTCATCTTTAGATACACCTTCTTTAACTGTTTTGGGTGCACCATCAACAAGATCTTTAGCTTCTTTCAATCCTAATCCCGTATGTTGTCTGACTACTTTGATAACATTGATCTTTTTATCACCAGCAGATTGAAGAATAACATCAAATTCTGTTTTTTCTTCAGCCGGGGCAGCATCGCCTCCTGCAACCGGACCACCAGCCATAACAACCGGTGCAGCAGCAGTAACACCAAATTCTTCCTCGAGTGCCTTTTTCAATTCAGCTGCTTCAACTAATGAAAGTGCTTTAATTTTTTCAACTATTTCAGCAATTTTTTCTGACATTTTACTTCTCCTGATTATTAATATTCTTAATTAAAATTTTATGCTGCTTTTTTCGAAATCTGATCAATAACACTAACCAGATCTCTGAATACAGCGTTAATTGAACCAACTATGCCTGAGGCAGGTGCATTGATACTTGACAATATTCCAGCAATCAAATCTGACTTTGTTGGTAAGTTTGCCAACTGATCAAGTTGATTTCCGGAATAGAATTCAGTTTCAATGTAGCAGGCTTTTAGCGAAAACTTTTTATTAGCATCAAAATATTTTTTGATAATTTTTGCAGGTGCAACGGGATTGTCGAATGCGAATGCAAATCCCGACATACCTTCAAGATTATCAGCTAATTTTGGATACTTACCAGATTCAGCAAGGGCAAGTTTGAATAAAGTATTTTTAAATACCTTATATGTAATCCCTTCTTTTCTGAACTGGGTTCTAAGTTCGCTAATATCTGCAACATTAACACCCGAATAATCTGCCACATAAACTGCAGTAGATTTTTCGATTAGCTCTTTTGCCTCGGCAATTATCTCAGATTTTTCGTTCTTATTCATATTTCTCCTGTTTCAGAGTTTAATAAATCGAGTCGGTTAGAAGCATTTATTGAGTGCGTAAACTTTTTAATAAAATATTTAAACTGCTATTTCCTCTTTTGATATCTTAAGCCCGGGACCCATAGTGCTTGAGAGATACAAACTTTTAACATACTGACCTTTAGCTGTAGGCGGCTTAAGTTTAATAATAGTGTTAAGAAATGCTCTGGTATTTTCAACCAATTTATCAACCTCGAAATTTAATTTTCCAACTGATGTGTGTACGATTCCTGCTTTCTCAACACGAAACTCAATTTTACCTGCCTTCACTTCTTTAACAGCTTTGGCAACATCCATTGTTACAGTTCCACTTTTGGGGTTTGGCATTAAACCTTTCGGCCCTAATACTTTTCCAAGTTTTCCAAGTTCAGCCATTGTATCCGGAGTTGCGATAATTACATCAACATCAGCCCAACCGTTTTTTATTTTTTCAAGATAATCTTCAAACCCCGCATAATCGGCACCGGCGTCTAAAGCTTCCTGAATTTTAGGACCTTTAGCGATAACCAACACTCTAACTTCTTTACCTGTTCCATGAGGTAAAGAAACTGTTCCCCTAACCATCTGATCGGCATGCCTTGGATCCACACCAAGTCTTACTGCAACATCCAAAGATTCAACAAACTTAACTAATGAAAGCCCTTTAAGAATTTTAATGGCTTCCTCTATGGAATATTCTTTTTTTATATCAACTTTCTCTAAAATTTTTTTATTTCTTTTTGTTAGTTGCATTTGCGTTCCACCTTCTTTTCATTATTATTATTCTTCAACTGTTAATCCCATACTCCGAGCTGTTCCGGCAACCATACTCATCGCATGCTCTATATCGTGTGCATTTAAATCCGGCATTTTGAGCTGAGCAATTTCTTTGATTTGATTTTTTGACACTTTACCGACCTTTGTTTTATTCGGTTCTGCAGAACCCTTCTCTATTTTAGCAGCTTTTTTGAGAAGTATAGCAGCTGGAGGAGTTTTAGTGATGAAGGTAAAAGATTTATCACTATAAACGGTAATAACAACCGGTATAATTAAACCATCCTTATCCTGGGTTCTAGCATTAAACTGTTTGCAGAACTCCATAATATTGACACCTTTTTGCCCTAAAGCAGGACCTACAGGTGGTGAAGGATTTGCTTTCCCAGCAGGGATTTGAAGTTTAATATAACTATCAATCTTTTTAGCCATAATAATATCCTAATAATTTAAATTATTTTTCTAATTCTGCTTGAACAAAATCTATTTCAACCGGTGTTTTTCTTCCGAAGATTGAGACCATTACTTTTATCTTCATTTTTTCTTCGTTCACTTCTTCTACAGTGCCGGTAAAATTATTGAAAGGACCATCAATAATTTTTACAATGTCACCACTTCTGAAAATTGTTTCGATTCTTTCTGCACTTCCATCCTGTTGAATACGACCTACAATTCTTTTTACCTCATCAGGTTGGAGTGGATTAGGTTTTTTCCCGGAACCAAGGAATCCCATTACCGAAGGTGTATTAAGGATGAATTCTTTCACTCTGTCATCAAGGTCAGCGTTAATCAACAAATACCCCGGGAAAAAGTTTTTAGTTTTACTTTTCTTTTTACCGTCCTTAACCTCGATAACCTTTTCCGTTGGAACCAGAATATCATGAATTTTTGCTTTGAACTCTTCATTATCACGCAAACCAGCTTCTAATAAAGCTTTAACTTTATTTTCATGCCCGGAGAATACTCTTAATACATACCACTTTGGTTCCATTTATTAAAACAATCCTTTTAATACTTGGTTTATTAACATATCAATTACATAAGTAAAGGCAGCAAGGACAAGACAAACTACTATAACAATCTTAGTAGATTCAAAAAGTTCTTCTTTTGTTGGCCAGGTAACTTTTTTCATTTCTTTAACAACATCCTGGAAAAAATTTATTATTTTTTCTTTCATAATGAGCCCGAATAATTATCTGTTTTTGCACGTCAGGAGGGACTCGAACCCCCAACCTGCGGTTTTGGAGACCGCTGCTCTAGCCAATTGAGCTACTGACGTATCAAAATTATTATTTTGTTTCTTTGAAGATAACATGTTTTTTAGCAACCGGATCATATTTTTTGTACTCAACTCTAGAGGGATGAGTTCTTTTATTTTTAGTAGTTGTGTATCTATATCCGGTACCAGCAGTGCTTTCTAAAACAATTATTTGACGAGTGTTACCTTTAGCCATTTTAATATCTCCAATCTTGTTGAGCTGACGACCGGGATTGAACCGGTGACCTCATCCTTACCAAGGATGTGCTCTACCAACTGAGCTACGTCAGCAATTTAAAACATTAAAATATCCCTCAACAGGGATATTGATTGAGCGGGAGACGGGACTCGAACCCGCGACCAACAGCTTGGAAGGCTGTGACTCTAGCCAACTGAGTTACTCCCGCAAATTTTAGTGGGCGGCGAGGGATTCGAACCCCCAAAGGCTCACGCCAACGGATTTACAGTCCGCCCCGGCTCTCCAACTCCGGCGTCCGCCCGCACTTCTCTCATTAAAAGAGAGCCACAAATATATTTTCTATAGATTAAAAATGCAAATTTATATTAGTTTCAAATCCTTGAGCAATCTCCGACCAAATTGTATCGGTAAATTTTACTCATATGTAAATTATTACAATCACCTTTTCCACAAAAAATTTCAAAATCTTTTATTATTACCAAAATTTAGAATTAATGTTGGCGACAATTTTGGTACAAGTGTTGTCATTATAAAATCAAGCGTTGAAATTGTTCTTAATTAAATTCAATAACAAAAATAAAAGGGGAAAGCCATGAGAAACACAATTCTTTTTTTCGCAGTTCTAATTTCAATTTCTTTCTTTGCCTGTTCCGACTACAGTAGTGATTCTTCTTTCATAACCGAACCCTCATTAGAAAGGCCTATTTCAGGCACACCTGTTCGTACATTTCCATATCCGTTCCTTTTTCAATTTGAGAAGATTAAAGATGTTACTTTTTCCGGTGTGGAATCACAGGGTAATTTGGAAATATATATCAAAGAAGATGTTTCCAAATACAGTCATTTCTATGTAACCTTGGATTATGCAATAGATGTTCCATCATCCCTATTTTATCTGGAGAATAAGGGATCTGAAACATTAGTGCTTGAAAATGTTAATCAGAACTATCTCCAGAACATAAATGTCTATGGTGCAAGTGTTTTTGACATTTCCAGGGAACAAGTGTTGCCTTATTCAGATGGTTTTGGTTTAAAGTATTTGCCAATACAAGGTTGGAAAGTTGAAAAATCTGACATTCATGTTTATAGCGATTACCTGCCTTATTATGTAAAATGGGTTTACGGAGAAATTGATACAAAAATGGGAAAATTTTTGGTTTTCCTGGAAAAGCCAAAAGGTGATGAATTTGTAATCCCTGAATATAATAAATATGGGGTGATTGATCTAAAACTTTACGCATATTTAACACCTCTCGAGAAAGATTTCGTTTCTGAATAAATGTAAAGTTTTATGATTCCCGATTGAAAGCCGGCAATTTTCAGCCGGCTTTTTTAATGCTTCCAGAGTTCCCTGTCCAGACTTCTATATTGTATAGCTTCGCTTATATGTTGAGATAATATGTTCTCAGAATTTTCCAGATCGGCGATTGTTCTGCTTACTTTAAGAATTCTATCGTAAGCTCTGGCCGAAAGTCCTAATTTTGTCATTGCCATTTTTAATAATTCTTCACCAGCTTCATCAAGCTTACAAAATTGCCTGATTTCTTTCGAACCCATATCTCCATTAGAATAGATGTGTTTGAATTCCTTAAATCTCCTGAGCTGAATTTCCCTTGCACGAATAACTCTTTCACGAATAATTTCAGATTTTTCACCCGAAGATTTTGAAGAAAGTTCTTTGTACTTTACGGCTGGAACCTCAATATGAATATCAATCCTATCCAGTAGTGGTCCGGAAATTTTAGCCATGTATTTTTGTATCTGAGGCGGTGAACAGGTACATTCTTTAGTTGGATCCGTATAAAATCCACAGGGACAAGGATTCATCGCTGCAGCTAACATAAAGTTTGCAGGAAAATCTAAAGACAATTTTGATCGTGAGACTGTAACTTTTGAATCTTCTAAAGGTTGTCTTAAAACTTCCAACACATTTTTCTTAAATTCAGGTAATTCATCAAGAAATAAAACGCCGTGATGAGCAAATGAAACCTCACCAGGTTTCGGGAATGAACCTCCTCCGACCAATGCTGCATCGGATACAGTATGATGAGGACTTCTGAAAGGTCTTTCTGTAATGATTGCTTTTTCTTTTGGTAAAATGCCGGCTATCGAGTGAATTTTAGTAGTTTCCAGTGCTTCGTCAAATGTCATTGGCGGTAATATTGTTGGTAATCTCTTGGCAAGCATGGTTTTACCAGATCCCGGTGGCCCTATCATCAAAATATTATGTGCGCCTGCAGCGGCAACTTCCAAAGCACGCTTCACATTTTCTTGTCCTTTTACATCTGCAAAATCAAGATGATATTGATTTATTGAAGAGAAAAGATTTTGTTTATCAGTGACGGTAACATCTTTTGCAAGATCTCCATTAAGAAAGGCGATTACTTCAGAAAGATTGTCAAATCCATAAACCTCTATACCATCTACAATTGCCGCTTCCTGAGCTGAATCGTTAGGAAGTATTATTCTTTTAATATTTTTGTTCTTTGCTTCAACAGCGATTGGCAAGGCACCTTTTATGTGTCTTAATGAGCCGTCTAATGATAATTCTCCAAGGAATATGGTATCATTCGGTTTTTCAAGGGGGATTAATTCAATGGCTGACAGAATCCCAATTGCAATTGGTAAATCAAAAGCGCTTCCTTCTTTCTTGATGTCAGCAGGGGCAAGATTTATGGTAATTTTTTTTACCGGAAACTGAATACCTGAATTTTTTATGGCAGCAATAACGCGCTCTCGGCTTTCTTTAACTGCGTTATCAGGTAAACCTACGATAATAAACCCCGGAACTTGTTTTTCTACATGCGTTTCAACTTCTACAAGATAAGCTTCAATTCCGTAAGTTGCACTGCTTATTACTTTTGAGAGCAATATCCACCCATATAAAATGAGCAATGATTATTATTTATATTTTCTTAAAAATTCTATTCTATCTCTTAATTGACTAACCGGGGTTAGCAATTTGTCTTTTCCATAGATAGCATCTTCTCTGTTGGTAAAAGCCAGCTCATAGTCTTTACTCATAACAATTGCCTCCTCCGGACAAACTTCTTCACACAAGCCACAGAATATGCAACGGAGCATATTTATTTCAAATTTTTCAGGATACCTTTCTTTTTCTCTGTCAGTTTCTGCCGCCTGAACTTCAATTGCAAGTGCGGGACAAACCCTAGAGCAAAGTCCACAAGCGACACATCGTTCTTCACCGGTTTCTTCCAGAACTAATACCGGACGACCACGATACGAGGGGGGTGGTATAAATTTTTCTTCCGGATATTCCATTGTAAATTTTGGTCTGACCATGTTTTTGAATGTAAGAGCAAGACCTTTTGCAATCTCCGGAATATATATTTTCTGCCACAATGTTAAATCTTTTTTTCTTTTCTTTAATGAATCAGATGTTTGAGCCATCATTACTCCAGGAAATTCATTTTAATTTGTTAACATAATAATTACAGCTACCCAAACAATATTTATCAGCGATAATGGAAACATTACTTTCCAACCTAAATTCATCAGTTGATCGTATCTGAATCTTGGAATACTCCATCTTACCCAAATGAAAAAAAACAACATTGCACCCATTTTGATAAAGAAAGATGCAATCTGTGCAATTGTCAACCAAGTACCGGACAATCCAATAGTTTGTTCAAATGGCATATGCCAACCACCCAAATATAAAGTAACAATCATTGCTGAAGCAATTATCATATTAGCATACTCAGCCAGAAAAAATCCTGCAAATTTCATTGAACTATATTCAGTATGAAAACCTCCTACTAATTCGGGTTCTGCTTCCGGTAAATCAAATGGTAAACGATTTGTTTCGGCAAATGCTGATACTACAAATGTTATGAAACCGATTGGCTGAACAATTGCGTTCCATAGCACTGCCTGTGAATTAACAATGTCTATTGGTCGTAGGGATTCTGCCAGAAGAAGTACACCACCGATTGAAAAGCCCATTGATATTTCATAAGAAATCATTTGTGCAGAAGATCTTATACCACCAAGTAATGAATATTTACTTCCGGAGGACCAACCGGCAAAAGTAATTGCATATACTCCAAGTGAGGTTAATGCCAGTACATACAAAATTCCCATATTTACATCAGCAACAACGAGAGAGATGTTATAGCCAAAAATATTAACATCAGGTCCAATTGGAATGACTGCATAAGTCGTAAATGCTACAAACAAAGCTATCATCGGAGCAATGGCATGCACAATTCTGTTTGCCCTTTCAGGAACGATATCTTCTTTTAGCAAAAGTTTAAACACATCTGCAAATGGTTGTAAGATTCCCTGCCAACCAACCCGGTTCGGACCAATTCTGTTTTGTGCCCAGGCCGCAATTTTTCTTTCGAAATAAACCAAATAAGCTACGGTTATCAGCGTTATGCCGAGCACCAGAACAATCTTAATTAAAGAGATGATCAGAATTTCATTGATACTCATTTATTCTCTCCGCAATTAGATAACATTTACTTTTTCAAGTTTAAGCTGAGCTCCCAATTCACCTAAAACATCGTAATCCAATCCTTTGAATTCAGGAATTGACTTAGTAATATCATCAAAAACTTCTTCAGCTATTTGATATTTCCACTTTGAACCAAGCACATTTGAAAGTGAAGTAAGGATTCTCCAGGTGGCACGGGCATCAAAGCGTTTTCCCTGTGCCCAACGATCGAATTTGGTTCCGAACTTATCCAATCTCGAAAGAGCCATTGCATCCAAAGCTCTGTCAACTTCAATTGTTGCTATTGCCGGGCGAATTCTTTGAATTCTTCCCTGAAAGTTCACAAATGTACCGTTCTTTTCAGCATAGGTGGCTGCAGGGAATACAATATCAGCATAATTAGTTGACTGATTATTATTTGAAGAGTGCACAATAAGTAATTCGAGTTTCGACAGATGGGATTCTAATTCAGGTACAACTGATAAAATATCATCTTCGATTAAATACAGCGCTTTTATTTTTCCTTCTTTAATAGATCTGATAATTCCATCAATGTTTAATCCGTTTTTATTGGGTTTTACACCGACCAGTTCGGCTCCCATCGAATTGGGTGTTAAATCTTCTCTCCTTAAGATATCATCTGCAAAACTGTAATCTATATGCCGAATGAAATCAATATTATTTGTACCTAATACACTTTTAGCAAATTTTGAAATGAGAAAATTGTCCTCACAAGTTGCGAATGGTGAACCAATAACAGCGATTTGTTCCTTGTTGAAAGTTTTTAATCTTGAGGCGGTTTCTGCAAAAGCTTCGTCCCATCCAACTCTGATTAGTATTCCATCTTTCCGGATATGTGGTGAATCTATTCTTGATTCTGAATTAACAAATTTAAAGGTATTTAATCTTCCATGGTCACACATCCAGTAGCTGTTAACTTCTTCGTTATGTCTGGGGGTTAATCTCAGAATTTCATTATTGCGAACCCAAATTTCTATGTTGCAGCCACGAGCACAGCCAATACAGATTGAATTGGTGTGCGACATATCCCAAACTCTTGCTTTAAATCTAAAATCTGCATTTGTTAATGCACCAACTGGACATATATCAACGACATTCATTGAGTAGGGATTATCCAATTCTTCGCCTGGGAATGTAGTAATAGTAACTCTGTCGCCTCTTTTAGTAAATGTAAGCTCCGAATCTTTGGCGATTTCATCACAGAATCTGATACATCGTGAGCAGGAAATGCATCTTTCAGCATCAAACATAACCCGTGGTCCGATTTTAACTCTTTTATCCTTATGAACTTTTTCTTCTACAAATCTGCTTTCACCAACACTGTGCTGATATGCGTAATCCTGAAGTTTACATTCACCTGCTTCATCACAGATTGGGCAATCGAGTGGATGATTTATAAGAAAAAATTCCATCACTGCATTTCTTGCTGCAATTGTCTTTGGTGATTGTGTGTGAACAACCATTCCTTCTGAAGCTACTGTTGCGCAAGCAATTACCAGCTTGGGCATTTTTTCAACTTCTACAAGGCACATTCTGCAATTGCCTGAAACAGATAATTTCGGGTGCCAGCAGAAGTGTGGAATTTCAATGCCGTGGTCTCTTGCTGCTTCGATGATTGTCTGACCTTGTTTAAACTCTAATTGCTTACCATCAATTATTATTTTGGGCATATTTATCTCTTAAATTATGCTGCTTTATTTAGTGATTTATTTTTTGAACCTAATATAATTGTAACTAATTCTTTTTCTGAAAGAACTTCACCAGCGATGCTTATCAAGTCTTCTTTTGAAACTGATTCAATTTTTGCTATTGTTTCCTCAATATTCAAAATCTTACCGTAATGCAATAGTGAGTTTGCCAATCGGATCATTCTGTTTGTTGTATTTTCCAGACTTAGAATTGTATTTCCTTTCAGATACTCTTTCACTCTCTTTAACTCATTGTCTTTAATTTTTCCTTCAATAATTTTTTTGAACTCTCTGTTAATAATACTATATACTTTTTCCCAATGTTTTTCACTTGTAGAGTAATAAACCCCGAAAGCCGAAATATCTTTGTATGAATTTAAAAAAGAATTTATCTGATAAGTAATTCCCAACTTTTCTCTGACTGCCTGAAACAATCTTGAACTGCTTCCTTCTCCAAGCAATGTTGTTAAAATTTTCAATGCTGTTCTTCTTTCATCATTGAACCCGAAAGAAGTTTTACCAACAATAGTGTGAATCTGATTTGTTTCTTTTTCTATAAAAAAATCATCTGCAAAATTTTTAACAAAAAGTTTTCTCTTTTGGTTCGAATTGCCCGCCTTTAATTTAACTGACTTTTGAGCAAGTTCAACAATTTTTTCATGTTCAATACAGCCCGAAGATACAATTAGTAAATTATCTGCTCTGTAATATTTTTTATGAAACTGATGAAGAAGAGTTGAATTAAAAGATTGAATATTTTTTTCTGTGCCAATTATAGGATGGCACAAAGAATTTCCCGCAAAAATTATCTCTTCGAATTTATCAAATATCAGTTCTTCAGGATTATCTTCAATATCTCTGAGTTCATCAATTACAACACCGGATTCTTTTTTAATGTGGATATCTTTGAATAAAGGATTTTGAACAAGGTCACTCAGAACATCAAAGTAAAGATTAAAATTATCTTCAAGCCCCCGAACATAAACACAGGTTTCTTCCTTTGAAGTAAAGGCATTGAGATAACCACCAAAAGATTCAATTGCATCGGAAATCTGTTTAGCGGTCCGGTTCTCAGTCCCTTTGAAAATCATATGTTCGATAAAATGGGTAATACCGTTATTACGGGAATTTTCATCTCTCGAACCAACATTAATCCAAAATCCAAGTGAAAAGGATTTGAAATGAGGGATGAATTCTGATATTATTTTAACACCATTTGATAATGTTGTTACTTTAAAGTTATCCAAAATTTCTATCTGCAAAATGCTTATTAAATTGGTTTCAAATATAGAGATTGGGTCTCAGCCAATCAAGGTAAGACAATGCTGTAAGATGAGTAGATTTAAAATTTATAATCTGAATTGTCTGACTTCAATAAAACTATAACAGAATTTACACCTCTACCAAATCCGGATATTTATCAAGATATTTCTGATAAAATTCACCAATAGCTTTATAAGCTTTTTCCAGAATTCGTTCATTTGGTAAAAAAACCACCCTGAAATGTTGTGTGCCCGGAACCTGACCAAAACCACTTCCGGGAACAACAACAACTCCTGTTTCTTTAATTAATTCAGCAACAAAATGAGAATCAGGTTGCTTCATATGTAATCTTGGAAATGCATAAAAGGCACCTTCAGGTTTTACACAGGAAATTCCTGGAATTGAATTAAGCATTTCAACCGTAAGGTCGCGGCGTTTAGAAAGTTTTTGCATAGCTATAACAAGATGTTCCTGACTTCCTTCAAGAGAAGGTTTAATTCCATATTGTTCCGGATGATTTGCGGAGAGTCTTGCTCGTAAAATTTTATTAATTGACTCGATATACTCTGACAGAACTTCCTTTCTTCCACTTACAATTCCCCAACCTATTCTGAAACCGGGCACCATATAATTTTTTGATAATCCACCAAAAGTAATACAGGAAACATCTTTATTTAATGAAGCGATGGAAATATGTTTTTTATTATCAAATAAGAGTTTGTCATAAATTTCATCAGCAAAAATTACGAGATCATGCTCAAGTGCTAAATCAACAATCTGTCTGAGATTTTCCTCAGTGTACAATGAACCGGTTGGATTATTTGGGTTAATTAAAATTATTGCTCTTGTTTTGTCATTTATTTTTGATTTTATATCATCTATATCCGGCAGCCAGCCATTTTCTTCATTCAGATAATAGGGATTTTCCATCATCTGAAGTTTACTTGCTATGGCTGTGTAAAGTGGATAACCGGGAGTTGGAGTAAGAACATTTTCGCCATCATTAACCAATGCTGTCAGGCAAATATCAATCGCTTCGCTTGCACCTGTTGTTACAAAAATATCGTGAACATTTTTGATGCCTTTTCTTTCAGCTTCCCTTTCAATTGCATCAACAGCTTCTTTGATTCCTGATGAGGGAGCATAACCATTCTTATTTTCCAGCATTGCCTTGTATGTAGCTTCAACAAGATGCTTAGGTGGTTCGAAATCAAATAAATTAGGATCACCGATGTTCAGATATAGCATTTCTTTTCCGGTTTTTGCAACTTGATTTGCCAATACAACTATGTCTCTTACAGCATAAGTAATATTATTGGTTCTGACGGCTGGTGAAATTTTCTTGTTCATCATTTACTCCGTTAATTCAAAAATCTTCTTTCGAAAAATAGTGAAATATTAACTTAGTGGGAATTCTAAAAATGCAAATTAATTACTTTAACTTTTTTACTAAGAGGTTAAATCTATATATTTCGAAGGGCGAAATATTCTAATCTTCATTAGCACTTAATTAAATAATTAATACAACACAAACATTCGAGGGAACCATGTTTAATAAAAATTCTTTGCTGAATATTATAGCTCTGGCCCTTTTATCGTTTACAGCAATTTTATTCAGCAGTTGCAGTTCGGATAAAAAAATTGATCCGGGCAAAATAGCCGAATATAACAAACCGGCAGTAGTTTATATTGAAACTTAATGGAAAGGTAAAGTAAGTTTTCCCGAAGTTCAGATTAATCAGGATGCTTTAACAAGGTATGCAAAAATGATTTACTCATCAAGAAGCATGACTGAAGAGCAATTAATTATGGAACTGATAAATGAAATTCTAAACCGTCCCGAGTTATATGTTGTTCCTAATCCAAATGTTATAAAAGAAAAAGAAGTAATGTCTGGTGCTTCCGGTTCAGGCTGGGTTATCACACCCGATGGATATGTAGTTACCAACGCACATGTGGTTAAAGTTGATGACGACGAATTGAAACAGATGATAATAATGCAGGCATTCCAGGAACAGATAAACGAAGATATTCAGGTTACAATCGGTGATCTTCAGCAAATGGGATTAACACTGAGTGAAGAACAAAGACAAAAATTAGCTAATGTTTATGCATCATTTTACGCAAGATATATGACTCTTCTCACTAAACCTGTGATCCAGACATTTGTAAATCTTGGTGCTGCAATCCCCGGCTATGGAAATGTTCAGAAAGGGTATCCTGCTGAAATAAAAAAATCGGGTGAACCTGCACCGGGGAAAGATGTGGCCGTTTTGAAAATAAATGCAAACAATCTTCCTACAGTTACTTTGAGTGAAGAAAAAGTAAAAATTCAGGATAGAGTAATTGCTATGGGATATCCGGGTGTTGCGACTTTTAACCCTATGCTTACTCAGGATCAAAGTAATATAGTTCCAACAACTACAGCCGGAACCATCAGTGCCTTCAAGAAAATGGGAACAGGTGCCTGGGAAGTTTATCAGCATGATGTTGCAATTACTCACGGCAATAGCGGTGGACCTTTGTTTAATGAAAAAGGACAGGTAATTGGAATAAATACTTTCGGCAGTGGAAAGTATAATTCACAAACCGGTAGTTGGGAGGAAGTTCAGGGATTTAATTTTGCTATTCCTTCAAGTATTGTAAAAGAGTTTCTAAATGAATTGAATGTAAAACCTGAGCAGGGTAAACTAACTCAAATGTATCACGAAGCTATTGATTTATTTTTCGAGGATCATTTCGAAGCTGCAAAAGATAAATTCAAAGAAATTTACGATGCAAGTTCATCCTTCCCATATGTTCAGGAAATGAAAGAAAAATGTGTTGCAGAAATTAATGCAGGCAGAAATGTTGCAATGTTTCCTTACACTTTCGTGGGAATTGGTGCTGCTGCAGTTCTAATCCTTTTATTATTCGTGTTTGTTGTTCTTCCTAAATTAAAGAAACCACAGGGAGCTATTCTGTCAACAGGAACCTCCATCAAAACAAATGTCCAAGAAGAAGTTAAGAAAATTTCTGAAAGCACAACTACAAGCACCTTTAAGTTCTGTTCAAATTGCGGTGAGAAATTACAAGTTGGTGCCAAATTCTGTCCTTCGTGCGGAACTAAAGTAGTTTAACATAACCGGGCTGACCGAGTGAAAGTTTCGTGATCTTTACTCGTCAGCCCGTTTTTTTCTGTCCATTAAAAAATTACTTTATCTCGTACTTATACCTTAACTCAAATACCGGCTCTTCAAGAAGATTGAGACTGATTGCTTTAACCAATCTTTTGGCAGAATCATAGTGATATAAAAATTTATTTACCTGCTTGCCATCACCGTCATATTCAATTGATTGAGTCTTTAAATCCAGATCATTATATGCGTATCCATTTTTCTTAAGTAATGTATTATCTGAATCATATTCTGCTTCTTCAATCAATCTGTTATTGGTATCATAAGTAAAATTTATTTTGTTTATCTGTTCACCTTCTCCATTATACTCTATTTTTTCATTAGTATTTCCAAATGCATTAAGCCTGTAAACAGTCTTCTTTAAAACAGCACCTTCACTATCATAAAATATTTCTTCAATCGGTTTACCATTTTCGTTATAGTTAATAACAATTTTTTCTTCCAGTTCCCCTTCGGGATTATATCTGGATTTACTATTGAGAAGTTCGTCCTTGTAGGAATAAACGATTTTAGATTCAGCTTCTCCAGATGAGTTAAATAATGTTTCTTCTTTAAGTAAATTGTTTTCGTATTTGTAAATTGATTTGATCTCCAATTCACCATCGGATGAATAAACTGAATATTCTTTCAACTGCTCTCCATCGTATTTAAAGATTTCTTTCTGTTCAATTTCCCCATCTGAATTATACAGAACATGTTCTTTCACTTTGTTGCCGTCATAATAAAATTTTTCTTTTTTAAGTATTGTACCATCAGAATCATACTCAGAGAACTCAACTACATTGCCGTTATCATCAAAAAAAGTTTCTGATACTTTAACCCCTTCCTCCTGAGGTGAACCGAACTTATAAGGATGCTTTGTTTGAACAATATGTTTGAGTAATTGAGATGATACTTTGTTTCCATCCACATCAACTTTCTGATTAATATTCGGATCAGTAACATTTTCTTCAACAATTTTCTTTAAATCTGTTTGTTTAGTATCGCTTTGGTCTTTCTTGTTAACATCTTTAATAACTTCTTTAACAGATTTCTTTTTCTTTTTGTCCTGAGAAAATGCGTCTGAAGTTTCTAAAAAGAAGAAAGACAATAAAAGAATGAATATTAGAATTAATCTGGTTTTCATATTACCTCCCTGGCTAGTTGGTTCCCGTTATGAATTAGTTTTGTTTACTAATTTAATTTAACTATCAGCAAAATAAATTTCATGATTTTTTTTATAGCATTCTTTGTCTCAGAATTTCGAACAAAAGAACTCCTGTTGCCACAGAGACATTCAAAGACTGTATTTTACCTTTCATCGGAATGTGAATCAGAAAATCACATTTATCAGCAGTAAGTTTTCTTATACCTTTTTCTTCATTGCCGACTATCAGGACAACCGGCATTTTATAATCAATTTTTGTATATGGCTTCGAATTACCGAGATAAGAACCAACAATCCAGAAACCTTCTTTCTTAAGTTGATCAATTGTATTGGCAAGATTATTCACCTGGCAAATTTTAACAAGTTCACTTGCGCCTGCTGAGGTTTTAACAACCGTTTCGTTTATTGGTGCTGAATTATGCTTTGTTACAATTATTCCATCAACTCCACTGCATTCTGCAGTTCTTAAAATTGCACCAACATTATGTGTATCCTGAATCGAGTCAAGAATTAAAATTAAAGGGTATTTATGTTTCTTTGATTCAGAAATAATCTGGCTAAGTTCAAAGAATTTTTGTTCAGATTTAATCGCAGCAACACCCTGCGCATTTTTATCCTTAACAAGCTGCTTAAATTTTTCAGTTGGAATTTGATTTACTTTAATTCCCCTTTTCTTAGCAGCTATACGAATTGCATTTATGATTCCACCTTCCTGGCCATAAAGAATATAAACCTGATTTATCTCTTCTTCGCTGTTGAGCGCTTCAAGAACCGGCTTTCTTCCTATTATCAGCTTCATCTCTCAGGCATACTCACTTGAAAAAGAATTATGTGTTCTATCTAATTCGAAGGTACAGAACCTGCCATTATTTTTTTTCTGGGGTAAAAATTCTTTTACAATCTGAATATCCTTTTTGTAAACATTAAAATTTACTATAGCTGAATTAATGCTTCCATCCTGTTTGATAATATTTACTGTGTACTCGCCAAATAAATCCTCAAAATCAATTTCAGCACTTGCCGGCTGAACCTTGGTCAGATAATCATTCAGTGCATTAAGCCCAAGAATGCTGATATCGATTTCATTTTTTTCTTTGCGATACTGAGTAGTTATTTTGTAATTAAGAGAAGAAAAAACTTTTAATGTTTCAAGATGAAAGCGATACTTTTGTTTCTTCGATATGCTATCATAGTAAAAATAGATCTTACAATTGAACTCAATTTCTTCCTTCTTCTTTTTGGGAATTGCTTTCTTCAGCTTATCAATAGATTTTTCTCTTGCTTTTGGAATTTTGGGAATATCTTTTGGTTTTTTAAGTGCCATAGTTTTTAATTTTACTTATCAGTGAACTCATTTCGTTTAAGTTAAAGTTTTCCTGCTGACCTGTTGTCAAATTTTTTAGCACAAGTTCATTATTAATAAATTCATCTCCACCTACGAACAACACAAATCTTGAATTCATTTTATTTGCTTCGCGCATTTGTGCTTTAACACTTCTGTTAAGGTAATCGTAATCAACAATAAAATTATTTTTACGAAGCAAAGATGCAAGTTCAGATACCTTCAGTAAAAGATTGTTTTCGATTCTTACGATGTAAACATCAATTGAAGGTTCAGGAAGATTCAGAACATTTTCATTCTCACAGGCAAGCAGAATCCTTTCCATTCCTGCAGCAAAACCAACACCGGGTGTTGGCTTTCCGCCAAGTTCTTCAACCAGAAGATCATATCTTCCCCCACCACAAAGAGAGCTTTGAGCGCCTACTTTACCACTGATTATTTCAAATGTAGTTTTTGTGTAATAGTCAAGCCCCCGCACAAGCTTCGGCTCAACTTCAAATGGGATGTTAAGGTTTCGTAAATAAGATTTTACAACCTCAAAATCATTTTTACTTTCTTCATCAAGATAATCTAACAGTAACGGAGCGTTCCGCATTATTTCCTGATCCTGCTCAGCTTTACTATCGAAGATTCTTAAAATATTTTTTTCAAATCTTATCTTGCTCTCTTCTGTCAGTTTATCCTTCTTATCAGAAAGATATTTTCTTAATTCATTTTTATAATTTTCACGGGCTGAAGGAATTCCTAAAGAATTAATTTTTACAGTTAAATCTTTAAGACCAAGATTTTTTAATATTTCGAAAGCCATCTCTATCATTTCACCATCGAGCAGTGGTGAAGAGCTTCCTAATGCTTCTGCGCCAAATTGATGAAACTGACGAAGCCTGCCTGCCTGAGGTCTTTCTTGACGAAACATCGGCGATATGTAAAACACTTTTGTAAGTGGTTGCTTTTCACCCAGCGAGTGTTCAATAAAAGCACGAACGACTCCTGCTGTCATTTCAGGTTTAAGAGTAATTGATGTTTCACTTCGATCTTTGAATGTGTACATTTCCTTACTAACTATATCCGTTTCTTCACCAATTCCTCTGGCAAACAGAGCAGTTTCTTCGAACACAGGGGTTCTGATTTCTTTATAATTAAAATTCTGAAAAATTCTTTTTACAAGATTTTCAAGATGATACCATTTTCTGATATCAGAAGGAAGGATATCTTTGGTTCCGGTTATTGCTTTAATCATAATAAAATTTTGGGGTTCAATACAGGTTCAGATTTCGAGATAATTTTTTTCTTCTTCTAAAAACACATCCATAATTTCTTCTGTATCCCTGGCATTCAATAGTCTTAGTCTGAAATCATCTTTATTCATCATTCTGGAAATTCTGCTTAGCAATTTTATATGAGCGCTGATCATGGTTTCTTTTCCGACGAGAAGAAAAATTAAATTAACCGGATTACCATCTAATGCATCGTAGTCAATACCTTCTTTCTTTCTTCCAAATGCAGCCAGTATATCTTTCACTGAGTCAGTTTTACCATGAGGAATAGCAAAACCTTTTCCTACTCCGGTTGACATTATTTTTTCTCTTTCAAGCACCGAGCGTCTTACTTTTTCAATATCATCAACTCTCGGATCATTTTTAAATAAATCAATTAGTTCATTAATTGCAGATTCTTTTTCACTACTTTCGAGTTCTGCTATAATAAATTCTTTTGTTAAAATTTCACTGACTTTCATAGAAAAGAAGTTTTTAATGATTAAAATTTGATATGACAATTTAACAATAGGTGTTAAGTTCTGCAATTAAGTGTTAGTTCATCATTCCTATAAGTTTATAATATGCTGTTTTCACCGGTTCAAAATCCGGATTTTCTTCGAGAGAATCTGAGTAGTATTTTAATGCTGTATAATAATACCCTTTCATCTCGTAAATTTTTCCTAGATGAAATAAAGGCAAGTAACGAGTCGAATAATCTTTTGCATCAAGGGCTTTCTGGAGCCAATAAATTGCTTCATCATATTTATTTAGTGCAATCAGGTATGTTCCAATATCATTGTAAGGATTGCCATAATCAGGATCTAATTCAATAGCAATTTTACATTCCTCAATTGCTTCCTCATATCTTTTTTCCAAACTTAAAGCCCAGCCAAGATGAGCGTGTGTTTTTGCACTCGGATAATAAGCAAGAGATTTGCGATAAGCTTTGATTGCTTCTTTAATTTTACCACTTATGTGATAACGATATGCTTTTTCAAAATATTCTGCGGCTAAAATCACTTTCTCTTTGTCAATCAATGTATTCTCCTTTTTTACCAAAAATCCATTCAATATTTATAAAACCATTTGTTAAAAAACAACTTTTGGATCTTTTTATTGCTGTAAATCAAAACATAAAATTTTTCAATTAAGTTCTTAAATGGAACTATTCAATTTTATTATCGGTTTAGAAACAAAACAATTAAAGGAATAATTTATGAAAGACGGATTGCCAGACTCAGGAAAATTTATAATAAATAAAGAAATTCCTGATGATGATCATTTTATGACTTCAATTGAAACCCCTATTCGCAGTGATGCTTTTGAGATTGATGATGAAATTAAGGTCGAATTGATTGAAAAAAAATTTCGTGAGATTATGGAAATATTGGGTCTTGATTTAACAGATGACAGTTTGAAAGACACTCCCAAACGCGTTGCAAAAATGTATGTAAAAGAAACATTCAGAGGACTTAATCCTAAGAATAAACCTTCCGTTACTCTGTTTGAGAACAAATATAAGTTCAATCAAATGTTGGTGGAAAAAAATATTCAGGTTTATTCATATTGCGAGCATCATTTTGTCCCGATTATTGGTAAAGCTCATGTTGCATATTTCTCTGCAGGAAAAGTAGTTGGCTTGTCCAAGATTAACCGAATGGTACAATATTACAGCAAAAGACCACAGGTTCAGGAAAGATTGACTGTGCAGATTGCGAATGAGATGAAGGAAATGTTGCAGACTGAGGATGTTGCGGTTCTGATTGAAGCTGATCACCTTTGTGTTGCTTCAAGAGGTGTTCAGGATGTATCAAGCTCAACTGTAACTTCAAGCTATCACGGAAAGTTTTTGGATAGTAATGTCCGCGATGAGTTCCTGAGATATGTTTATGACGGGAAGTAAAAATATTGCACGAAAGGAAGCTGAGACGCTAAGAAAAAATCTTAGCGTCTCCTTTTTAATTATTTCTTCCCAATAAATTTCTTACCATCCTGACTTAAATTTTTAGAATACTTTTCCGGATTCTTTTCAAATTTTGTATCACATCCGGGACAGCAAAATCCCCATACTTTACCATTGTATTCGACGGTTGGAGTATCATCTTCAATCGGATTTCCTTTAACAGGACAAACCGCATTCCACGGTTTCTTTGTCTCTTCTTTATGAACTGTTTCTGATTTAACATCAGCTTTTTTCTGTTCTTCTTTAGGTTTATCCTGCGCCATAAGGAATGTACTTAATAGTGCTATAAATAAAAATGAGATCAAAATTTGCTTAAACATAATTGTTTCTCCTTTTAGTTTTAAATAATAGTTGTTAAATGATACTCAATCTTATCCCCAAATAAAATTTCCTTCCATCTATAGGTCCCCAAATCATCGAAGCGTCAAAATAATTTCCGTAAGGATCGTCACTGGCAATTATCGGATTTTTTTGTTTATAATCCAACAGATTTTCAATTCCGAAGTAGATGTCAAAGTTCTGTATCCGATGAGTAATCTGGGAATTAATATTCCAGTAAGATTTAAACTCATCCTCTCTTTGATATTGAGTTGGATTTGATTTTGTTGATGGAATTCTTCCCGGACCATTAAGCAAAAATGAAGAATCAAATTGCCAGTCTCTTTCTTCATTAGCATAAGATAATGTGAACAACGCTTTATAACTGCTGACAAGTGGTTTTGTCAAAAAGGAATTCAGATATTGTGTTTTAACATCTGAATATCTTATTGCCGCTGAAATATCCAATCTTTTAAGCAGTTCATATGCAATCTCAATCTGATAATTGTTTGAGTATGATTTTCCGTTTAAATCATAAAACAAAACCTTTCGAATATCTGAATCAACATCAACAATAGTCTGTTTTAGGAAATCAGTTCGGTAGTAATCGGCTGTAATTCTTAAATCCCTCAAACCTATTGTAACATATTGAGTAATGTTGAATCCGTAATTCCATGCCTCTTCAAACGAAGGCTCATTTAATATCTCAAATTGTCTGCTGCTTGCAAGATAATTAATATTATCAGCAAACAAGTTAACAGAACGATATCCTTTTCCGGCAGATACCCTGATAGTCGTGTTTTCATCAGGAACTAATTTCATATGAACTCTTGGAGTAAAAAGTGTTCCGTAAAGATTATGGAAATCAAATCTTAAACCTGGTACAATTGTAAAAAGATTTGATGGGGAAAATTTGTATTCTGCAAACACACCAGGCCTTGATTCTTTCCGATAGTAATCTATTCCGTTAAACTCCTCCTCAAACTGGTCAAAAACATAACTTAATCCGGTTGTTAACGAATGTACATCATCTTCATCCTGAGTCTGAAATAATAGATTTGCATAGAAAGTTTTCTGGTCAGCATTGTAATTTCGTAATCCAAAAAATGAATTCTGCTTGTGTGATTGAGCATTCAGAATAAGACCGAGACTTTGATAAGGTTCATCATTAAAAACAAATCCGTTTTTAGCGGATAATTCTAATCGTTTAGTGTTTATACTTATCTGATATAAATCGTTAGTATTATTAAGTGAGAAAGAATTAATCTGTCCGCCTTTTCTATCTTCATTCAATATTTGCAAACCAAACTGTGATTCGTATCCATTACCGGGATTGTATTTCCATCTGTTGAGAAAATTAAATTGCTTTACATCCGGTTGATCTTTAAATGAATCATTATTCCCATCAATGGATTTTGTTGTAAAATCAGAATGTGCAAGAATAATTGTACTAAGATTTTCATTTAATAATAATGAAGCATTAGCATTTAGATCAGTTTTATAGTGAGAACTCTGGAAAGCATTAAAATAAAACCTTTCGACATCATCCGGTTTCTTATAATCAAAGTTTATCTGACCGGTAATCGATTCATAACCATTTACAACTGAAGCAGCGCCTTTTGAAATACTAATCGCTGTCATCCAAGGACCTGGAACATAATTCAGTCCGAATGAACTTCCGATACCTTTAAGAGTCGGAATATTTTCAAACATCATCTGAGTATAAGTTCCTGCCAGTCCCAGCAACTGAATTTGTTTTGCGCCAATAACAGCATCCTGAAACTGAATATCAACTGAAGCGTTAGTTGTAAAACTTTCAGCAAGATTACAGCAAGCTGCCTTAAGCAATTCTTTTGAGGTAATAATCTCAGTTTGTTTAACATCCATCTCGCTTATGTATTTGGATAAGGATTCACCGGTAACAGTAATTTCCTGAAGTTCGCGGTTAATACTTAACACAATATCCAGTATTTCAGATTTATCAGTAACCGAAATTGTATCTGGTTTATAACCGATATAACTGATTACCAATTTCAAATCTGATAACTGACCAGGAATTTTAATTTCAAAATAACCGGTTGAGTCAGATGTAGTACCAATCTGAGTATTCAAAAAGAAAATATTAGTTCCAACAAGCGGAATTTTTTCTTTCTTCTCATTTAATTCATAAACATAACCTTTAATGCTTTGAGAATAGATAGAATAATTTATCAAAACAATAAAGAATAAAAGATATACTCTCATATTTCACCTCATTAATAAAAATGTTTTACTAATTGTTTAATTAGATATAGAAATAAAAAGGTTTCACAGAGGTGAAATCAAATGAGTAAGCAGAGAGTTGAAATGACAATATCTTGTGTGAACTTATTAGGGGGTGAAAGACAAGTACTTTTAATATTTGACTGACTTGCAGAGTACAAATTCCTGACTAAACTATTTGGAATTGAAAATTCCTGAAATGAATTTTTATTGTTTAACTCATATTTATTAAAAATAAATTCATCATCAATTTTGTTGAATGAAAACTCATTAGAACAACAGTTGTCTTTTTCTGAAGTGATTGAAATTTTGTCGTATAAATTTTCTTCCATCGAACAGCAATCAGTTTCTTCCTGCATAATATTACAATTGCTGCAACTATTGTCACAATCCCCGCTTAGTGAATATCCCATCATTTCACAAAAGTGATTAACTGATGGAATTCCTACCATCGAAATCAATATTACTAATACAAGCGCTATTATTTTAATTTTCTTTATCATACCGTTTCAAACATAATTCATTAATTCACATCAGGCAATAGATAATTACAGTTAATTGTTATAAAATTTTAATAACATTTTATAAATAATTAAAAATTGAAAGTAAAATAAATTTTAAAATTAAAAAGGTTGCCATCAAGATAATTCATTACGGCAACCTCTGGAATATAATTTAATTATTTACTAACCTTTTTTATTAATTCTCATTTGTTCTGCGAGTTCTCTGATTTCCGAAAGACTCCTTTGCATCTCACTCCAACCATACCACAATGCATAGTCAGGATTAGCATGAAAAGTTCCCTGAAATGTTCTCATTCTATGCTCAAGGAACATGACGAATAATTTCTGCTCTATTACAGTTGGAGCATCGTGGAATGTCAAAAGTAAAGGAAAAGCAAAAGGATAATTAGCCGGCTTAGGAATAATCTGATCTTTATACAAATCAGCAACAATTCTTATAGCTTCCGCCATAAGGTGGTCTGCTTCCCGAATCATCTTATCGCCTTTTTCGAGTTCAGTTTTAGCAAACTTCTCTGAATGACAATTACCACAGGTTTTAATCATTTTATTTCTATCTTTATCGAAAGATTCCTGATCAAGTCTGGCTACATCCGCAGCCTTGACAACATCAAGCAGAGCTGTTGGTTTGCCATCAGGATCAAGAACACCGAGCGCCTGCAGTATTGTTATTTGATCGTTCTTCCACTGTTCATCTTCCGGCAGCGGAAGTTTTACAGCCAGAAATCCCCAGGCAGTTCTCACTTCGTGATTACCCTCCTGCATATGACAGGTTTGACAAGTTGGTGCTGAAGTACCTGATGGTAGTATTCCGTTTTGTTTCAGTCCGTTCCTTACGCCATGTTTTGAAGAAGAATACATTTCCCATTGAGGGTGATCGAACCCCATATGGCATGTTTGACAAGCTTGTGGCTGCTGTGCCTCCACTTTTGAAAAAGTGTGGCGTGTATGACAGGCATCACAACTTGCAACTCCATGCTGCTGACCTTCAGCTTTGAGCTTTTTAATCTCATCATCACTCTTTAATCCGATTTTATGGCAACTTCCGCAACCTTTCATCCCTTCCGTAAGATACATAGGTTGAAGATGGAAAGTTGGCATTGCTTTCATTGACGCCCAACCCAAAGCATGTTTTCCTTTGCTGAACTGAGCTACCTGAGTTTCATGGCAAGTTTTGCAGGTTTCGGGAGTTGGTAATGAGACCTTATCAACATTTGAAGCATTGGTATGATCGCTTCCATGGCAGGTCTCACAACCGACATCATTTTGTGAATGTTTACTTAATTGCCAGTCAGTAACAATATTTGGTGTTACACTTTTATGGCAATTCACACAATTAGCCCCGAATGAGCTAAAACTTAGTGAAAAGATAATCACTAAAGTCAAAAATGCAGTTTTCATAACTACCCCTGTAAAGTTAAGTTGATTGTTAATTAAAGATTCGCCTGAATCATCAGATAAGTCCAGAATGCCATATCTTCTCTCGGAGCATATAATGCTTTCATAATATCGCCAGGGAAGAATACACTTCCACCCCAGGTAATGTTTGTACCTTTAACAAATTTATAAACAAGCGTAAGATCTATTTCCTGACCAAAAGTGCTTTTGTCATCCAATGTATTTTGATTTGACATAAAGTGATGAACATCTGCAGAAAGACTAAATTTAGAATCTGCAAAATCAATTGTTGATTTGAAGTAAAAATTATTAAGTCCCAAGCCGAAAGCATTTGAAGGGAAGTAATCCATATAGCCATAGAATTTATGATTCGTTCCATAGGCCGGGATATATGCATTTGCTTTATCGGGTTTATTAGGATCATTACCTGATAAAATGTCCGCACCTAAGCCCAGAGTAGTATTATCAAATTTATAAAATCCACTAACAGAAAACAGATATGCGTTAACATCTCTGATTCCTCTGTTTCCAAGCTGATAAGCTGCTTCAAGAACCGTTGAGAAGTCACCGTAATTTCCCCAATATGTTCCGCCTAAAGTAAATAAACCCACTCTGTTTGTATCCGGTGCAACATCTTCTCTGTCTATTTCATAAAATCCGGTCAAATCAAATTTACTTTTGTCGCTGATTTTGTTTTTCTTATAAAAGCCATAGATGCTATGAGAAGGTGTTTCTACTTGCGGAAAAGAATATATTGAAGGAGAAGGGTTATTAATTGCATTTACAGATTCATTAAGTGTAAGAGCGAAAAAATCCAGATCCCAGCAATCAGGCATTATACTAAATCTTACCCCATCGAATGATCTTCCGGTATAACTCCAGTTTGAAACACCGAAGAATCTCTCAGTGCCATAAAGAACAGCAAATCTTCCTGCCTGAACATTTACATTAAGATCAAATGGTTTAATCAATTTAATATAACCCTGATATAAATCTACATTTGCAGTGTAATTAGATGGGCTCCCTTCTTCGCCAAAAACTCTTGAGTCCTGAAATTGAACAAAGAAATTAATTTTTTCAGCGAAAGTTTTTTCAACACCTAGACGGGTTCTGATAGTTGCAAAAGTAAGCGGGTGGGTTCTGTCTGAAAAATCTCTCCCATCAACTTCTGATCTTAACTGAACCTGACCACTGATTTTCCAATCATCAACTGATTGGGCAAATGTGGTTGAGAATAATAAAAGTCCGATAAACAATGCTAAAAATTTTTTCATATTTAACCTCTAAAGAATTATTGATAATATAACATTATGAATTATGTTTAAACCATTAGTAATTATTCTTTTATTTTATATTCGAACAAATATCCTTGTCTCTTTCGTGCTTCCTCATCCCATTGTTTAACAGTTGTGTTAAGGAATTCCTGTTTTGCCTGTTTTAACTTAGGCATATCAAGCCCAATAAATTTCTGAGCTTTATCTTTGGTGGAAATATCAGGAAGTTCAACAGGAAATTTCCAACCATGTTTGACAAACAATACTGCAAGTTGTCGTCTGGCTTCTTCTCCTTTTTGTATTGCAGTACCCAAAACTCGTAATGCTTCAACAGGTGCATGGAAACCGAGACCATTAGCTGCTGCAACCCAATCCCATCTCCACTGAGCATGACGGATTAGTTTAAGAATATCTTTCATTTGATCCTGAGTTGCACCATTATCCCATGCAACCTTTGCTTCAATATGAGCCGCAGCAATGGTTTTCTCAGCAATTCTTCTAAGTTCTTCTATTCTATCCTGTCTGTCATAAACATCCTGAATTAATCTCTGAGTATCTTCGCGATGACAAACCTGACAGGTATTTGCCACATTATTTAACGGTGACTGAATATGATGATCTGTGAATTTTACACCGCCTTCACTTTTATAAGGCATATGACAATCTGCACAGGAAACACCTCTTATTGCGTGAATTCCTGTTTTGAATAATTCATAATCAGGATGCTGAGCTTTTAGCATTGGAGCTTTTGAGAGAGCATGAGTCCAGTCAGAAAATTCTATTTCATCAAAATATGCTTCCATATCATCCGCACTAAAACCTTTGTCCCAGGGAAATGTTAAATATTTCCCTTCACCTTTGAAATAGTATTCAACATGGCACTGTGCACAAACCAGAGAGCGCATTTCCTGTCTTGTAAAACTATTAATATCTTTCCCCTGTCGCTGAAAAGCTTCAATTAAAGCAGGTCTTGTTATTCTTAGATTAAGTGTTTTGGGATCGTGACAATCCTGACAGCCAATCGGATTAACATGTTCACTACCTAAATCTTTCCACTTTGCTTTATAATAATTTTCAACTCCCATTTTATCCATCATTCTGGGAACATCAGTACTTTTACATGTCCAGCAAGTTGCAGGCATTGGACTTAGGACATTATCACCAGTTCGTAAAGTGTTTCTAATATCTTGAATTGCATAAGCATGACCTCTGCCCTGATTATAATCTTTTGAGAAGGCATACCCTGCCCACAAAACTACAAGCTCTGGATATTTTTCCAGATAGTCAATCATCTTTGAGCCGCCGTGTTTGCTGGCAAAATCCATATTCAAAGTTTTAAGATATGATTCATATTCTCTTGGGAAATTTTCTCCCCAGACTTCATTTCTTGGTTCCCATTCTGCTATTGGTTTCAGCATCTGAAGTGAATAAACGGATTCCGTTCGTCTTTCAATAATTGAAGAGGCTAATAAACCGAGTAAAAAGACAACAGCAGCTGTTCCTAAAAAAAGTAACCAGCCGAGCCAGGGTTTATCTTTAACTATATCACTGATTGGTTTCATAGATTTTCTCCTGAAATTTTATTTAATCTTTTTTAATCCTAATGTTTCTTCCATCCACGATGGAATTGGTGAACTAAGCTGTGGTACGCGTGCATAGGGAGTGGAAGTTAAACTATTTACTCTGCCGTGTGGGGTTTCTCTATGGCAATCCCAGCAGTAACCTTCTGCTTCTCCCTGAATTCTTTGTCCTGATATAGCTCTTAGCGAAATCGGATGAATTAAATTCTGATGACATCTGATACAATTTTGTTGAACCGCATCTTTGCCTGCCTGCTTAATTCTTATTACCTGAGGTTCGAGACGAAAAGTAAAAACAAATGAATGCCGCATTCCATCCTGAGCTTTGAAAAGATAAGTGTTAAATAAATTATCATGCGGGATGTGGCAATCATTACAGGTAGCTACTCTTCCATGACTTCCTTTTTCCCAGGTGGCGAAGTAAGGTGCCATTACATGGCAATTCACACACGCTGAAGGATCATCCGAAAGGTAGGAAGTTGCTCGCGCAAGATGTAAAGTCAGCAGAAATAAACCAACACCGATTCCAACAAGAACAATTACCAGAAATCTCCATTGTGGCGGAGGAATCAAAGCTTTGAGTAATTGAACTGGATTCATATTTGTTCCTGATGGTGAATAGTTTTATTACAACTTTTTAATTTTAAGAAAAATTTAAAATTCAATTATGATTTAGTAAGAGCCGCTCAGCATCTATGGCTTTGGGAAATAATATTTCTGTTTCAAGATAAACTACCTCTTCAATTTCTGCAAGAATACTTTCAAATTTGCTAAGTGGTTTTTTTTCTTTTTTTTCTTCCGCGGTAAAATTATTTAAGAAATTCTTCAACTCATCTATCATTTCAACAATTATTTCATGATCAGATTTCATTATTTCAATCGGACTTTTAACATTCAAAAAATAAGGTTGCTCAAAAGGAATTTCATTTCTTAATGACTTTGCAAGATTAATCAAATATGGGAATAAAATATTTTCTTCTTTATAAATATGAAGATTAAAATCCTTTAGTAGTCTTTCCCAAACCTGAGTTAGTGTTTTTTCCTGTGTGAAATTTTTTCTGAAAAATTCCTCAGTAAAATCTTCATCATTAACAATTTTATTATGAAGTTCCGTGATTCGATTTGTAAGTTCATCCATGTCCAGATTTCTTATCTCATCAGATTTACTCACTTTCAATTTTCTTTTGCCTCCCTTTTAATTTCTTTTGATGCCTGCTCATTTAGCTGCTTCATTGCATTTGCTCCTGTCGGATGACCATAGCTGTTCATCTGTTTGTAATGAAGGAGATATTCCTCTTTCGTAACTTTATTCTGCCAGTTATTTGTTAATATCCCAAGTCCTGTAACTAACATAAATATTCCCACAACACCAATGGCAATAAACTTTTTATTAATTTTTGTTTTACTTGGAAGCATTGAATTAAGCTGAAGAGTATCCTTTACAGGGCATACATCCACACAGTTAAGACAGGTTGAACATTCATCTGAAATAACTGTTTTAACTTTATCAACTTTAATAAAAGAAGGACAAGCTTTGTTGCATAATCCACAGTCAATACAACTGGTCGGATTTCTCTGAATTTTATTAGGACTAAGCAGTGAAAAAATTCCGAGCAGCGCACCATAAGGGCAGAGAAATCTGCACCAGAAATTTCTGATGAAGATTGAAAGTATGAAAAGCACCGAGATAACTATTAGAGCGGTTTGAGAAATGTTTGCGAAGAAATAATACATCTTGATATCTGCAACTATATTATATGGACTATCAAGGAAATATTTCACTGCCATCGGCGTCATCAGAAATATCACTGAGTAAACAAGAAATCCAAGCATTAAGTATTTAAGACTTCTTAATGGATAGTCAAGGAATTTTGGAAGCTTTAGTCTCAGTTTGAAAACCTTTTCACCGAAATCGCCAATCAGCTCGGAGAGAAAACCAATCGGGCAGAGCCAACTGCAAAATGATTTTCCGAAAACCAGCGACATCAGAACAATGGAAAGAAAGATAAAAAGTCCGGCAGGATGTGCCTGATGAATTTCACCGGTAGTCAGCAGAAGATAAAAACTCATAAAAGAACTGATTGGAAGAAAACCATCAACACCGGGTGGTCTTTCATAAAATGCTGATGCACCGTTGGTTTCCAGAAATCTTACAAAAAGATAAAACTCAATTCCAATCCATATACAAAGAAGTGCAAAAAGGGTTTGAATTGCAAACCTTATTTTCTGAATCCCCTTTTCACTATTCCTCACAATTTTATTTTCCTTTTCCATAACAGACAAATCAGTCTGATTTAAAGATAAAAATTTTTAGATCTTTCCGATTTTATTAATGGTTTTTTCCTTAAACTTATCCACCGTTTCAGCAGCTAACATTTCATAAGCTTTTGATCTCAACTCTCCCCACTTATCGTGAACAGGACAAGGTTTATCAGGCGAACAATTTGGAAATCCGAGGACACAGCTATTGAAAAGATCGAGACCGTCAATAGCGGCAACAATATCAATCAATCTGATTTTTGAGGGATTTTTAGCAAGCATAAAGCCACCTGATTTCCCTTTTTTCGAATCAACGATACCGCTTTCAGTTAAGCTTTGCAGAATCTTTGAAACAAATTCTTTCGGGATTTTCAATTTCTTTGCAATTTCGTCAGAAGGACAAACACAACCTGGTTCTTTTGCTGCCATATAAAGAACCGCCTGAAGCCCGTATTCGCATTTTTTTGAAAATATTACAGTCATTTACATAAACAGATTAAATTGTCTGATTAAAAATAAAACACTTTAATGAAATTTACAAAAGCTATGTTAAAAATCTTTCTTCTTAAAACTTTTTAATCCAACTATGAATGGAACAAAAACCCAGATAAGTAATGATGAAAATGAGATTATGATTCCCAATTGACTGCCATAGAATTTTTTGAACAAAGCTCCCGTCAATCCGAGCAATGCTGAAATATCAAAGTTCAGGATAAAAAGCGTTCTGGAGAGATCTATCGGGTTAAGAAATGTAAGTGCAAGAAGAAATTTTTCAACCGGAAAATCACGGAACAGAAAAGCAACAAGCAAAAGTAAACCGTCGTAAACTATCGCAGTCATAAGCCAGAAAAATATTGATATGCTCAGTCCTTTTATTTTATCTGTTATTCTGGTTGATATTAAAAATGATATTGCAATGGAAAGTAGTGTAAGCAACGAGCTATTCAGAGTTAAAAGCAATGTTAGATTAAAACCCTCTGAAAAATTTCCGAACAAAAGAAATGGAATCAAAATTCCGGCAATAAGACTAAAGATTAATGGAAGACTTGTTCCGAGGAATAATCCAATAAACAATGAACTTCGGGGAATTGGCTGACACAGTATCATTTCAATGTATTCCCGTGAATTATAGAAATACATCGTTCCGAAAATCAGACTGACAAGGGGAACAAGATAAACTGTAAGATTAAATAAACTCAGTATAGCTTTTGAAGTGTTGTTCTCAAAAGAAAATAATGCATAAGATGTAAGGAAAAAGAAGAGAAAGAAAAAAATCACCCAGCGACTTCTTAAAACATTACTGAATTCAAACTTCAATATCTTGGAAACGAGTTTCATTTGGTTCCTCATTAGTTATTGTTTAACAGATTTTTTTCTATCAAAACTTAATTCACCTGAGCCGAAGAAAAAGAAAACCAACAATAGAAACAAAACCAATCCTGATAATTCAAGAGATTGACCGCTCGCTAAAAATCCTTGTGATAAATGAATAATGAAAACAGCTCCGAACAGAATCGGAATCTGAATTAAAGCAGCAAAGCGGGTAAACAAACCGGCAGCAAGCAAACCACCACCAACAAGATGAACTATTGCGATGTATGAATACATCCAGAAATATTTTTCACTTCCGGCAAGCTGAGTAAGTTTTGCAGGATTTGAAATAAATAAAATACCTCTGATAAAAAGTGCAGCACCAAGAAAAATTCTGACCAATGAATATGCATACGACTGATGCTGCTCAAACCAATTAAAGAATTTTTTGTTCATCTTGTCTCCTTTCAAAATAATTGTTGAATATTTGATAAGTCATTTCAGAATTTTTCACCTTTTGCTTCACGAATCTGACTTCCGACCGGTCTTATTCTACCCCACATCGAATAGAAAAACAGAATGATGGCAATAACCTGAAAGATTGAACTTATCGCAATCAGATACCTTACAACATCTGACAGTACAAAATTTGTTAAGACCTGAAAAATAAACCGCAATGCTGTGGCGATAGTCATAATCCAGTATGAAGTCAGAATCAAATCCGGATTATATCTTTTATCATCTTTTTCAGCGCGCGGGAAAAACCAAAGTGCAACTCCCATTATCATCATCATAACAGAGCCGACAAGAATCAGATGGGTGTGCGCTGATATAAGTTCCTGATTATAACCGAAGTTGAATATATATTTTGCGATTGACATATATAGTCCGGTTAATATGCCAACTATCAGAAAAATTACACTTGTTTTTATAAAGTATCTTACGGTACTGAACATCTTTTAAAGTCCTAATTGTAATTTGGCTTCTTCAGACATTTTATCGGGTGTCCATTTTGGTTCCCATACAAGATTCACATTAACCTGTGCATCAGGAATAGTCATCGTAATTATCCTTTTCACCCAGTCAGTAATGCTATTGTGCATAGGGCAACCCGGAGTTGTAAGTGTCATTACAATATTTATAATGTTATCCTGAATCTCTATTTCATATACAAGACCGAGATCAACAATATTAATTCCTATTTCAGGATCAATTACCGTCCTGAGAATGTCTGTGATTTTCTCTTTTGTTAAAGTTGTAGTCATAAATCAACTCCTAAAAATTTTAATCATATTGAATGAAAATATTACTGAGCTAATTAACAGTGTTGCAAAGCCAATCATAAGCAAAGTTGCTAACTGAAATAATAATGCAACCACAGAAAGAACAATTCCTGAAATCATCAGATAGAATTGATAAGTTGCTAATGATTCGCTGAACATATCTTTCAACATCGGAACATTAGCAATTCCGACTTTACTGCTGTATTTATGATACCAGACAAGGAATGGAACAATCTTGTACATTTGACCAACAATCAGAACTGACGCAAAACCTATCAGAACGAGAAATCCATAAACAAGTGTTAAGTTGATAACTCGTTCATAATTAAAGAAAAGGAAAGAAAAATTCAGAATAGTAACTATTGAAAGAATAACTAATGATACGGCCGTGAACTTTAAACCAATGTCAAGTTTTTTTCTTATTCTCTTTTTGAAGACTATGTATATCTGAATCAGGTATAATACTATTCCAATGAAAATTAGCACTCCGAATAAAGTTGTATAGAATTCGGTATCAGGATAATGCATTATCCAGTTAATACCGAGTAAACCAACATTGATCAGAATAACAGCCCACTTTGCGAAAATCATTTTATAACCGTGAGAAAGTGTGAACATTGGAATAAGCTTGTAACTTACACCCATAACTACCATACCAACCCAACCAACAAAAGCAGTGATTGCGTGAAGTTTCAGATATTGCAGGTGGCTTATCCTGATAAACGGATGATCAAGATTAATTGAAAGAAGCAAACCGGCAACTGCAGTAGTAAGCAGCCAGAAAATCGAAGATGCAAGATAAGTTCCGGTAATATTCCAGGTTTTAACTTTAATCATTGAAAGAATTATGTTCAAAGAAAAAATCAACATTGCAACATTCAAGAGAATAGCCGGTAATGTGAAACTTAATTCAGAACCAAAATGCCAGAATTTATAGACAAGCAGAATAACTCCAGCTGAATATATCCAGAATTGAATCTCAGCGAGGATTGTACTGAATAATTTAACTTCAAGAACAACAGGTACAAGCTGAAACATTGCGCCAAAGATTATCATTGTGATAAAACCAAGTGTTGCAATGTGAGTTATGGATAAAATCTTCGGTTGAAAGTGATGACCGCTGATGTCTTTGTAATTTATTGTGAGCATAGAATTGAGAATTACAAATGAAATAATAGTTGCGACAAAATATTTTGCAACGATTCTGAATGGTGGTGAATATGCGCTTGCAACAGAATTATTCCCTATCATAATTATTCCGATGCCTTTCTGAAAATCAAAACCTTAAAGTAATTCTCGTTTATTTTATTTGCGATTGCCTGATAACCTCGTTCTTCCAGCTTTGGATAAAGCATAACCGGCTCACGATGATGATGAACAAGCAAAACGGACTTCTCATCTATCTGTGGCAATGTTTCCAGAATTTTCATCATTGGTTCCGGTGGTGGTAATTCTCTGACATCAAGTTCAATAACCTTTTCAAAATTCAATTCTTCCGGTAAAATATCCTGATTGTTCTTTGGGGAAATTGCAGCTGAATCTTCTTTCTTGAAAAAATATACTCTGAAGACATCATTTTCTTTTTCCGTCCAATGATCAAATCCTTTACTTCCAAGAACTGAATAAAGTGGAATGGGTTCAAAAGAATTTATTATCAGCAAAACATCATCAGGCTTCAGCTCTTTTACCTTAGCCATTATATCTTTGAAAGGATCAATGCCCTGATCAAGTATTGGTCTTACATCTAATGTAATCAATTTATCATCTGTCAGATTTTTAATTCTTTCCAGTTTATCAATCGAAAGATGTCCGTCTGAAATCTTTTCAGTAGTGTAATTTTCCATTTCATACTCCTGATTAATTGATTTGTTTAATTCCGATAGTAATTTATCTGCATTTAGGCCAGCAATAGATGCCGCCTGAATTACATTTACTCTGCTTGCGAGTGTTTTCCTTAAAAATTTATTTTCAAGTTTTTTGAAATGAGGGCTAAACTTCAGAAACACTTCAAGTGTTTGAGGATATTTGTTCAGTATTTCAGAAATTTTCATTTGTTCTGTAATCATAGTTTAATTCAATATTGATTTCTCTTCAAGAATTTTTGCAACAGCTTTTTCAAGTTTCATTTCACCTTTTTCAATCAAAAGATTCTGAACCGAACCTTTGTAATAAATTTTCCCATCCAGAAGAAAAATTATCTGATCAGCTAATTCTTCTACTTCGCTCATTATATGCGAAGTGAGAATGATTGTTTTGCCTTTATTTTTTTCCGACATAACAATTTCCTTAAACCTGCTGCTGATAACAGGATCCAGTCCTGCTGTTGGTTCATCAAATATCAGGATCTGCGGATTAAACATCAGTGATATTACTGCACTTAATTTTTGTCTGTTACCACCTGATAAAGTTCTGATTGCTTTAGTAAGTTCACCAGATAGTTCAAAATCCCTGAGCAGTTTTTCTTCAGGATTATCTTTATTGTTTCGTAAATCTTTAATCATATTAAGCACTTCGAGAACTGTTAGATTTTCAGGATACCGTGCAATCTGAGGCATATAGCCAATGTTATTTCTGTATTGATAATCTCCGTTAATTTTACTGCCATCAATTTCTACTGTTCCGAAATCAGCTTTTACCAATCCAAGAATGATTTTGATTAATGTTGTTTTGCCGGAACCATTCGGACCAACAATTGCAGTTACACCTGAATCAGAGATATCAACATCAATTCCTTTAAGTACTTCGAGTCTGCCATATTTTTTTATAAGATTAGAAACTTTAATCATCTTATTTGCCTCATTCTGGGTTTATTATCAACTAAGTCAACCGGCGTAAGTGAAGGAATAACATTCTCAGCTATATTTAATAGTTCGATGAACAAACTGTTCATTAAAATCATAGATGCCTGCTGCCTTTCAACAATTACAGAAAAAAGTTTAACAGGCCTATAAGGAACATCTCCGAATCCGTCTTTATCAAGATCATATCCGTTATAGTTGCTCCAGTAATTTCTGCTGAATGTGTTAAAACTATTTCTGCTATTTGTCAGAATATCGAAACTATTTGTAATAAAGCTATTATCAAAGAAATAATTATTCATTGAGTTTGCCATTAACTTTATTGCCCAGCCATTTCTTAAAAAGGAATTTTTTATCACTGTTATCCGACTACACCCTTCCAGATATAGTCCATTCGTATTTTTTTCGAAATGATTTTCTTCAATAAAACAATCTGTTAAGTCTTTAAGCAAAACACCGAATGAAGCTGCACCCCAGTTGTTAATAAATTTATTCTTTTTCATCGAAACATTTTTAGTGTACATAACGGCTACACCTGCTCCGTTATTCTCAAAAGTATTGTTCAGGTAAGTACAACTGTCAGAAAACATAAAGTGCAAACCATATCTTAAATTTTCAGCACTATAATTATTTTTTATAAACGAATGCATTACAAACTCAAAGTAAATTCCGTCACGATGTCCGATAATTGTGTTTCCTTCAATGGTAATTGCCTTGCTGTACCAGAGGTGAATTCCGTTTCCCGAACTTGTTTCAGCTTTATTGGATGCCTGTAATCGGTTGTTTTTTATTACGCAGTTATGAGATTTTGAAATGTATATTCCGAAAAAATTTTCTTTGAGTATATTGTCTTCGATAAGGCAGTTATAAGATTCATTTATTCTTATTGCTGCATTTTCTTTTAAGTAGCTTATTCCTGCATTTTGAATAGTTAATCCTTTTATTGTTACATCAGGTGAATTAACTGTAATTACCTCATCTTTTTTGTTTCCGTTAATTATTGGATAATTCTCACCTATCAAAGTAATTGGTTTATTGATAAGAATATTATCAACATTATAGACACCTGAATTAATTTTAATGATTGAACCTTCAGGAGCGTTTTGGATTGTTTTGGCTAAATCATCGCCTGAACGAAGAATAATATTTATCTGAGGGAAATTGTTGTTTGTTGAAAGCAGAGTTAGTAACAATATGTAAACAAAAGTTTTCATTGTCAGTAATGTGTTTCATACTTACCATCTAATCCCCTTAGACAAATACTATTCTTCATTAGCCAGTTTAAAAACTTCATCATAAGACATTATTACTCCACCGTCTTCGTTTTTAATATCATTCAATGTCTCCAAAGATTCAACAGCAAGAACATTCATTCCCATAGGACTTCTGTAAACTTCACTTAGAAGGAAATGAGCTTTTGTCAAATCAATAAGTTTTCCCGGCTGCGAAAAATCATTTACCCATTCAGAGTGAATTTCATCAGATTTGATAAAACCTTTCTTAAACTGAAACAAACATTCAATAGAATCGAATTTATAGACTTTGCTTTTATGTGTTACAATTTCCGCTGCATATTTATTATCAGTAATGTTCATCTTACAGAACTCACATATATCACTTCCATAATCTATCGGCTGAGGTTCAGGAGAACAACCAAACAGAGCTAATGAAAAGAAAAAAATTGTTATTAATCTTTTAAGCATTTTTCTTAACTTCTTTTTTCTTATCAATTATCAATGCTAAAAACGCCAGCGCAACTGAAAACAAAATTATAAAGGATGATATGGCAGGTAGTGAAACTGCATTTATGTTCAAAAGTTGTTTTGAACCAATAAGCGGCGGCTGATAAGTCATCCCCGGTACTTTGATCGGCGCATTCGGATCAAGATTATGACCGTAGTTATATTCCCACATATAAAAATCATAAAGACCTATTGCACCTAAAAGAAGGAAAAGAATTATCCAGATATAAACAAATTTTCTGTTTCCTTTGAATGCATTGAACAAACCAAATGCGGTCATAAAACCAATGGCAAAAGGCATAATCTTCAATTCAGGAATATCATCAGGATTTATTGATTTCATTCCAATGTAATGATTCAATCCATTGATATTCTGAAGATCATTTTCTTTCAAACCAGTGATTTGATTTACCCATATCCTTAAACCCAAACCTTCGGGATATTGCGGAGCTTCAAGATTAATATTCCATAAAGGGAAGAAAAAAACTCCGATTAGTAATAGTGCAGATATAAGCAGTATTTTTTTTGATGTGGAATTCATAAGCTCAGCTCATTTTATTTAATCATTGTTAATAACATAATTGTTTTTTCCAGAGCAACAAGTCCGTGAGGTATATTCGGAGGAAGGAGAATAAACTCCCCTTCCTCAACCTGAAATGGATTTCTTCCAATAGTAATAGTCATTTTGCCCTTTACAATCTGAACAAGAGCTTCGTATGGAGATGTATGTTCGGTTAAAGATTCATCTTTATCGAAAGCAAACAGGGTTATGTTTCCGTTTGGCTTTTTTATAATCTGTCTGCTCACTATAGACTTCTCCTGAATAGTAAGAGCGTTTGCTATTTTTTCCTTCATTATCTCCATACAATTTAATCCTTTATTTTTTTTCCTGACCACCTGTATAATAAACAAGTGGAACATTTGAGTTTGCAGGTGAAACTCTCACATATCCCTGCATTTCCTGATGCAAAGCTGAACAGAAATCAGTGCAGTAAAATGGATAAACACCCGGCTTAGTTGGTTTCCAAAGAATAGTTTTTGTCTGACCAGGCATAATCAGTAATTCTGAATTGGTCATTCCTTTAACTACAAAGCCGTGTGGAATATCCCAATCCTGTTCAAGGTTTGTCACATGAAAGTAAACATTATCACCGACTTTAATTCCTTCAATATTATCAGGAGCGAAATGACTTCTGATAGCTGTCATATAAACATGAACATCGTTACCTTTTCTTTCAACGCGGGCTTCCTTCTCACCATTTGTTTTATATGGGTGCTGATTTTCTTCAATCTTATAGAATTTTTTACTGTTCTTCATCAATACATCTGCTGCAATTGATTGAGCATAATGAGGTTCTCCTACGGTTGGAAAATCGAGCAACATTTTCATCTTTTCTCCGGTAATATCAATCAATTGTGCAGATTGTGTTAATTCAGGTCCGGTAGGTAAATATCTGTCTTTTGTAATTTTATTAAGTGCTATAACATACTTACCCCAGGGTTTTTTGCTATCACCACCCGGAATGCATAAATGTCCGATTGAATAATAAACAGGAATTCTGTCAACCACTTCCCAGGTTCCAAGTTTCCATTTAACAATTTCTGATGAAATGAAAGCAGAAGTATAAGCAAAACCATTTCCATCAAATTCTGTATGTAGTGGTCCTAATCCGGGATTCTGCACTTCGCCAGCAACTACTGCATCGTACTTAAGAACAGGTATTCCATCAATTTCCCCATCAAACTGCTTTTCTTCAATTGCTTTAATCATTTTGCTGAACGAATGCACAGGAATTACGGTTGCAAGTTTACCACCGGCAACTATGTACTCTCCCGATGGGTCAACATCAACTCCGTGGGGAGATTTTGGAGTTGGTAAATAATATATCATTCCGGGACAATCTTTTGGATCGAGGACAAGCACTTCTTTTTTCACATCACTGAAAGCGTAATGTTTATTTTCATCGTAGTAATTGTGATAATACTCAGCACTTATCTTTTTAGCTTTTCCTTCCTTCACATACTTTTCAGCAACTTTCCAGTTTACTGCGGCAATGAAATCTTTATCATTTTTAGATGCATTGATTTCAAGAAGAGAACTACCTTGTTCGGAATTATAAGATGTGAAGAATGCCCAATCGTGAGACGGACCCTTTCCGGCGTGTGCAAGATCATAATTAAAGCCAGGTACTATTATCTGAAAAGCCAGATTCATCTTTTCCGTTTTAGGATCAAGTGCGATAAAACTGATTGTACCCTTGAAATTTTCTTTATAGGAACTTATTGGAACATCTGCCTGGGGAATGGGAATACTGAATCTTGTTGAGGCAACTATATACTCTGTATTTTCAGTAACAAAAGGGGAAGCGTGATTGCCTGCTGAGTTTGGAATTTCTATTATTTCAGTAGTCTCAAAAGTACTAAGATCTATCTTTGCAACACGAGGCGTATTATTACCATTGATAAAGATGAATCTGCCATCAGGTACACCATCTGTCATAGAAAGTTCAGGATGGTGTGCATCATCCCAGGGTATAAAACCATACGAAGTCATTAGCATTGCTTTTGTATCTTCAGAATATCCATAGCCCGTTTCAGGATTTTGTGAAAACACAGATACTGTTTTAAAATGTCTTCCTGATGGTAATCCATATACACCGAGCTGACCACTAAACCCACCGGATGTAAATAAATAAAATTCATCATAAGAACCGGGAGCCACATAAACCTGAGAGGCAACATCCCCACTTACAGCATCTTTTGATTGCTGGCAACCAAAATAGAACACAACAAAAGAGATGAGAGTTAAGCTTAAAATGATTAAGCTTTTTTTGTTAACTGATTTCATAGATACCTCATAATTGATTTGTGATTTTTCATTTTCCGACTTCTCTGAAATATTCAAGTATCGCTCTTGCATCATCGAATGACAAATTCTGATTTGTCATTTGTGTCATGTATTCAGCCAGGAGCTTCTTAACAACGGGATGTTTTTCCTGCATCTCCAACGGATTTAACATCATATTCATAATGAATTCAGGAGTTCTTCTTTTAATTACATCTCTCTGTGCAGGACCAACATATCTTTCATCGAGTTTATGACAGGCAACACACTTCGTGTTAAAAATTTCCTCACCCTTTTTAACTAGCTTAGGATCAATAGTACCGAGTTCCAGTTTTTGTTTTACAGGCCCGATACCGTTTTCAAGCTCGAATGCAGAAAGTCCCCCGCTCAAATCCGTATTTGCTGATTTTGATTTACTAAAGTCAGCTGCCTTTTGATCTTCACCTCCACAAAATGTAAATAGCGTTGCAAAGCTGATAAAAATTCCCGCAGTAAAAAGATTAAATAAAATTCTTCTCATGTTGTTCTCCTTATAATAAGATTTTTTAGTCTGATTATATCAAAAAATAAAACTGAATACCGGTTTACATATTCAGATTTTTTTGTCTGATTAAAAATAAGCAAAGTTTCAATATCTGTCAAGAAAATTAATTCAATAAAAAACCCCGCCGAAGCGGGGCTGTTAATAAGAATAAAATTTTACAGATTACTTAAGCAGAACTAATTTCTTAGTATCAACAAATTTTCCATTCTGGATGTCTGTTGCACTTATTCTGTAGAAATAAACACCAGAGGAAAGATTTAGTCTCGAAGCATTCAATTCATAAGTATGATAACCTGCAGAGATATCACCACTTACCAATGTTGCAACTTTTTCACCTGTGATGCTATAAAGTTCAATCTGAACCTTTGCATCAAACGGTAACTGATAATCTATCTTTGTAGATGGGTTAAATGGATTTGGATAGTTCTGACGAAGTGAATAATGATTTGGAACACCAATCTGAATTTCAACTGCATCAGAATATGAATATGTTCCATCGAAATCAACGATCTTTAATCTGTATGAGTAGATACCTGATTCAAGTCTTGAATCACGATAACTATATTGCTGTGGTTCAGTGGTTGTTCCAGCTGACTGAATGAATGCAAGCTTCTTCCAGCTTTGGTCAGCTGATGCTTTCCTCTCTACTTCAAAGCCGGCATTATTGGTTTCAGTTGCAGTGCTCCAACTTAAGATAACATCTCTGTCAATAACATTTGCAACGAAGCTAGTCAGTTCAACCGGTATATTCGCATCTGTTCTGTAAGCACCAATTCCATTATTTGTAGCCAGCACAAACACATTAACAGTAAGATCATTATTGTATTGGAAATCAACATCTCCAGCTCCATTCGCATTTGCTGCTGAGCCCATTGACGGAGTTACACCGTATAAAACTGCATCTGCTGAATTTCCGTTCGGTATTCTCAGAACTCTTGCATTGTTATTACCAGTTCCATAAGAGAATGTGGCAATGTATTCATCATTACCTACTGTGCCAAGATATCTGATTGCATTAGAGCCTGTTGAAACCAAAGCTCCAGGTATTACACCTATTTCAGTTCCATTCGCCTGATATTTTCTTGCATTCTGTCCATTGGCATTCCAATAGAAATCACCATTTGGTAATGGACCAACTGTTGCTGAGCCAATTCCCGATGTAATAGCAGGAGTACAACTTATTACCTGTGGTACAGGATTAAATACCCCACCAGTCATTGTCCACTTATACACTTTATGCTGACCAGTAGTTGCACTTGCTGCCCAGATTTCTGCTGTTCCAGCTGAATAATTACCAACTACAGTAAATTTATCTCCCAATCTTACTGCATCACCAAGATAGGTAAATAACGTATCAGGAACCGATGTTTCGTTATTCCAGAAATAGAACTTAAACGGACTAGTAGAGGCATTTGTTGTTAGATTTGCTCCGATAATCTTTCCATCTTCAGTTACTCCTATATCATTTAATGCAAATGTACCACCACTTATGCCTGTTACATTAAGTGTTCCCACATCATTTCCTGTATTGGCATCAAGTATTCTTACATTCAACACACCACCTGATCTGCTGACAACAAATACTCTGTCATTTACGGCTTCAGTTCCATCTGATGTTCTGCCATATGCTAATCCTCGTTCAGTATCAGTGCCAAACCAGGTCGGCAGATTAGATGTTGAAACAGCGCGTTGCCATAATGAAATCAAAGGTTCTCTGACTACAAGAACACCTGATACATAATTGATTCCATCCCAGAACCCACCGCCACCAGTACTGTATCCTCCATAAACATAAGCACCTCCAAATACATTAAATCTGCTTGCATAGTAATATGTACCCGGTGTTAATGTTGAACCAATCGCTGCCATATATTCATCATTGTTACCAACATCAACATTGTAAACTGCAGGAATCCAAGTTGTCCAGGTTGAAGGGTCGGTGTTTGAAGAATTAATTCCAATCCATGCCTGAATACCGGCACCGGGACCAGGTTGATTTGTTATACCGTCAATCCATATCTGAGCATAAACTGTTGTAGAACCACCGAGACTTATACTATCAGAAGGAGGCCATTGTAAGTTTGCCCAGCCTATTGTTGGTGGTATAGGATTCTCATAGGCGCCGATGCTTGGTGTAGTAGCATTTCTTGTAACACCAAGTATATCAGTTGTAACTCCCGGTACAGGAGTGCCTGCCTGATATATAGGAGATGGGAATTGATATCTTAAATCATTATTGCTGACAAAATTTGGATTTCCTGAAACGGAGTTTGAATCCTGAGAAGAAGCCAGTTGCCAATCAGATAACGAGGCAGCGTTTGTTGTTCCCCAGATACCAACATTACCGCCTGTTCCATCTGCATAGTAGTTATTATAATTCAATTGTGTCAGGTTTGAGCTAGTATTTGTGAACTGCACAGCATAATGCAAACCTGTTCCTGTACTATTGGAACGTTGATTATAGAAAATATTATCAACAGATATAAAGTTTGTTGCTGCATCTCTTTTAGCAAGTGCTGAAGTAGTTCCTCCAAGCACATCACTTCCGGTCAGAAGAACTGAGTTGTAAAACAGTTCAACCGAATTTGCAGCCCATCCGAAATAGTCAATACCTCTTAAGGTTCCATTGTTATTTTGTGAGCCAAAGGAAATAACATTATTTACAAGTCTCACTGTCATATTCACACCACTCGAACCAATGTAATAAACACCGGCTATAGTAGGTGCGCTGCCAGTGCTCTGAAGATTATAAATCTGATTACCAATTATATCTGTCTCTTCTGCTCTTCCCACATAAATTCCATAAATCGTGGTAGCAGTGGATGGCTGTGTTTGATAAATCAGATTGCTGATTGCATCATTGTTCAAAGAACCAGCTGCTCCCTGAATAGTTATTGCACGGGTGCTGAAATCCTTGAACTCACAATCAGAAATAACATTATCCATTCCTGTGAATGATGAAAACAGGTAAACGCCGATAGCATAAACCGGCGCGGATTCTATGGGCTGGAACAAACAGTTATCAATAACATTATTATTACTTCCTGTTCCTGCTGCCAGTATTAAACTGCCTGAACCAGTACTTGTATTCTGACTTTCGATAATGCAATTCTTCACCACATTATTATTACCACTACTGTAGAAATGGACTGCAGGAATGTTTGTTCCCAATGCTCTGATGGTCAAATCCCTTGTCGTTCCTCCAACTGTGTTTGAACCATCAATAATGTAATATTGCCCACTCTGTAGCCATATTGATGCAGTAGTCTGAGAAGCTGAACCAGGTATAACCGCCTGAACTCCGGTCGCTGGTTTTATTGTAACTGTATTGGTTGCACTTGCACCAACATAACCGGTTAAGTTGATCGGATAATTTTCGTTGGGGTAATTTGAATCAACCAACAAAAATGTTACAGGTCCGCTTACTCCTCTCAAAAGTAAATCATTGACTGCTTCCGTAAGTGTTGGGTAAATTCCTTCTACTCCTTCTGTCTGATATATTCTTCTGTCGAAGGGTCTTCCATCTTCCATCAGCTCATAATATGTTTCTGTTACTGTAACATATCTCGGCTCTGTATCTATTGTCCGTGACTGATTTTCCTTTTCATCCAAAGCAGCATTAATATCTTCTGTTGCCTCTTCACCATTGAGATTTCTTACAACCGTTCTGGTTCTTTCTTCAAAGTAAACATTTCTGCCTGTAGCTAGTTTGAAGGCATTCAATCCGACAGTGTAAGTGCCACTCAGCGGAACATCAACAACCAGATAAAAATTGGGTGAAGGAGGAGGTGTTGTCCCCGGAGGATTAACTCCTGAACCACCTGAAGGATTTGTTGCAACATTTCCTACATTATCCTGCGCAGCTACATAATACTGAATTGTATCACCTATTGCTATACCTCCAATTGCTGAATAATTGATTGTAAATGTATAGTCATTGCCGGATACTGTAGGATTATCATCAAAAACATAACTTGATTGTGTAGATTTCTTTAGGTACAGTCTTGGAGCATTTGTACCTGTGGCAATACCCGAGAAATCCGTAATCGTTGCAGTGAGACTAACTGAAGTATTAGTAGAAACGGTGTTGGTAAGTAAATTATATTCGATTAATGGCGGAGTTAAATCTACAGCTATTCCATTAAACTCATCAGCACCAATATCAGGTGTTGTTGCATTTCTTAAATCACCTTCAAAGTCTGTTGTTATTCCTGCTATCGGTGCACCACCTGATTCTAACTGAGTTGGAATTGTTTCATTAATCTTAAGTCCTGCAACAAAGTTAGGATTCTGTGATACACTTCCAACATCTGCAGGAACTGCTGCCTGCCAAGCTGCAAGGGTTAGTGTATTGCCTGTTGTTGTACCGTTAGTTGTTCCCAATACTCCGCCAGTGCCATCTGCATAATAGTCATTATTACTAATCGCTGTGTATGTTGTATTGTTTGACATTATTGCCCAGTGTGTTGCTGTGCCGCCACTGTTTGTCCTTGCATTGTAGAATATGTTATTTCTTAGCCTTACAAAGTTGCTTAACTGCTTTCTGAAAGCAGCGCTGCTGTTTGTACCACTTGCTAAGGTTCCACCCACATAAACGGAATTATAATATATTTCAATCAATGAACCACTTACTGCATTCTCACGAAGCCCGAATACTGAGAGTGTAGCAGCAGTACCAGTTAATTCACCACCGATTGAAATACGGTTGTTATAATATTGAAGAGGATCGCCGGAAGAATTACCGTTGAAAATATATAGACCGTTTATGGCTGTTGCTCCATTGGTCAATCTGATATCGTGAATGTAGTTATTGTATATCTTTGCACCAGGACTGGCTGTTGTTGAAAAATAAATTGCTGAAAATTCAGTAGTAGATGGTTGTGTTACATCAGCGGTATGATAGATTTCATTACCATATACTTCAATACCGGGGAAACCACCGGTAAGGTTTATTCCTCTTGCATAAAACTGAGTTATCTGATTATTCCTCACAACTATACCTGTGTTACTTGCGTTGCTTGCTACGGCAAGTGTAATTCCGTAACCTCTGAATGTTGAAGCTAAAGGATTACTTCTGATTAAGTTTTCTTCAATAATAATGTTGGAAATTGTATTGGCTGATCCTCCTGTTATCTGGAAAATTGCGCCTGTAGTACTTGCAGCTTCACCTTCCATTATCAGATATCTGATTTCAACTCCTGTCATTGAGTTGCTTGTGTTATCGAGACGGACTGCCATTTGTCCATTTGTACCAGTAGTTCTGATAGTCCAATCTCTTGATGTACCTGTTCCACCAGAACGACCATCAAGAACAATGTAACTGCCGGTGATTCTAATTGCGTGCTGATTAGGCGATGCTCCGCCAGGTATTTCTGTCAATGCAGTATATCCTGCGGCAGGTCTGAAAACTATCCGGGATGATGCACTTGCACCTGTAATAACACCAATGCTTATTGGATTTGTGTCGCCAGTATATCCTGTGCTTAATTCAAGTACAACATCACCACTGCCAGTAATGCCATTAGCGGTAAGATAAGCTACTGCACTCTCGATATTAGCAAAGGATGTTGGCGGATTTTCTGTACCATTAATTGGATAGGTGTTGCCTCCGACTAACTGGGCTTTAGTTACCGATGATGTAAAGAAAAGTATAACTATCATCAGTGTGGGCAAGAAGGAAAATTTTTTAATCATTTCTATCTCCTGAAATAATTTTTCAAAATGAAAATTTTGATTTGTAATAAACAGAAAGAGAATTAAGTGTGGGAATTGTAGTTACAGATATTCATGTTATCCTCCGTGAAAAAATTGATGGTTAGTGGATTACTTGTTCCTCTAAATCGTATTTATAAGTAGTTAAAAGAGCAAAATAACTGCCGACGAAAGTTCTTAAATAATGTATAATCAATGTAAAATTTAATATAAAACAGATAAGTAATAGCCCATTCACATCAGCAAGTTATTATATATCTGAATTACAGTCAAATAAAATGAATATTAAATTTAAATAAAGTTGTTAAATAAAATTTATTGTTGATTATGGAATGTAATATGTCAACTGCATTATTTCTTCAATTGATTTCTTCTCTCGTCGAAAAGCTTTCCTATTTCTGCACCAATGATAAACACTGCTGCAGTATAGTAAATCCAGAACGCTATTACTACAAGTAGAGCATAAGTTCCATAAATTCTTCCCCAGGTTTGAAAATGAGAAATGTAATATCCAAAACCTGTTTTTGCAGCAACCCAAAGTATTGATGCCCACATCGCACCAATCAGTGCTGAGGTTCTTCTTATTTTTCTTGTTGGTACTAAGCGATAAAAAAGATACATCAGAAATAAGATTACAACAAATGAAATAAGAATTGTATAAAGTTGCTGGAAAACTGGTGCATTGAAGAACTGAAGATATTCAGTAACATCTGCAATCTTCCTGACTAATTCCAAAAACGGAAGCGCAAGTATTGATGCAAAGAAAATCAGTATTGCAATAATGATAATTAAAAAATCTCTTAGTTTTCCTAAAAAGAAATTAACATCAATGTCCTGTCCGTTAATTTTATTAAGAACAGTCCGCATACTGCTGAAAAATCCGCTTGCAGCGAAAAACAATCCAACAAATCCTATTACTCCTGCAGCATTTTTGAATTCAACTACTTCATAAACACGGCTGAATATTATTTGCTTTGTAAACTCTGCATATTGATCATATGGAATTACAGTATTGATAAGATTAATAATTTGTAATTCCATTTCTTCAGAGCTGAGAAAATTACCAAGTATCCAGAAGGCAATTAGTACCAGCGGAATTATACAAGTGAAAAGTGAAAATGCTAATCCACCTGAAAGCAAAAAAACATGGTGCCTGTCAATACGATCATACAAACCACCAAAATAATGTTTGATGAATGACCAGGTTTTTGCCCAAACAGGATTTATGTGAACGAGTAATTTCGCTTTACGATACAGAGTATAAAGTTTTGATTTTTCTATTTTGTCCTTAATCTTATTCTTCACCGCTCATAATCTTTGGAATAGTGTTGAAATAAATATCTGATAAAATGCTCAATTCAATCTCAAACATGTTTTTCAAATTAAATTTATTTCCTTTTACTACACCTAATTTATTGAATGAAACTCCTCGTTGTTTAAGTTCAAGTTCAAGTTTGTCTTTATTTGATTCCGGAATTGAGATGATTACTCTTGATTGTGATTCTGAGAATAAAGAAAAATCTTTTCTTGTCTTTACCGGAATTTCGACTTCACAGCCAATTTGTTTTTCCTGATTGACTATACAACACTCTGCTAATGCTGAAACAATTCCGCCTTCAGAAATATCGTGCGCAGATTTTATCAATCCTTTTCGAATTAAATCAAGAAGTGTGTCGTGTAATTTTCTCTCCTGGTCAAGATCAATTGCAGGACAATCGCCGGCAACTTTTTGATGAATTACTTTAAGATATTCACTTCCACCAAGTTCTTCTTTATCCTCTCCAAGTAAATAAATTATATCACCTTCATCCTTAAAGTAAGATGTTGTTATATGTTTCAAATCTTCAATCAATCCAACCATTCCGATAGTTGGAGTTGGATAAACCGCTGCTTCAGGTGATTCATTGTAGAAACTTACATTACCACCGGTAACAGGTGTATCAAACTTTCTGCAGGCTTCTCCCATTCCGGCAATTGCCTGAGCAAACTGCCAGTAAACTTCCAGCTTATATGGATTTCCAAAATTCAGACAATTTGTAACACCAAGCGGAACACCGCCTGAGCAAACAATATTTCTTGCTGATTCAGCAACTGCAATCTTTGTTCCTTCTTTTGGATTTAAATAAACATAACGCGAATTGCAATCTGTCTTCATCGCTAAAGCTTTGTTGGTACCTTTAACTAAAATTACCGCAGCATCGCAGCCTGGACCAACAATAGTATTTGTTCTTACCATCGAATCATATTGATGATAAACCCATTGTTTAGAAACAATGTTGGGAGATGAAAATACTTTTAGAAAAGTTTCTTTTAAATCTTTTGGTTCTGGTAATTTTGATATATCAAAGATTCTTGTTTGTTTCAGATATTCAGGTTCTTTTTGCTCGCGGATATAGACCGGGGCACCACCACCAAGAACGAGTTCAAATGCAGGTATGGTTGCTTTACGCTCACCCTGATAATCAATATGAAGAAGACCATCATCTGTAACTTCACCAATTATTTCACAATTCAGGTCCCATTTTTCAAAAACCTGTTTGACTTTTTCTTCATATCCTTTTTTAACACAGCATAGCATTCTTTCCTGACTTTCACTCAGCATAATTTCATAAGCAGTCATTCCATCTTCACGCAAAGGAACTTTATCGAGATTAATTTTCATCCCTGATTTTCCTTTTGCACTCATCTCACTTGTTGAGCAGGAAATTCCTGCAGCACCCATATCCTGAATTCCAATCAACCAGCCATTTTTTATAATTTCAAGAGTTGCCTCGAGTAAAAGTTTTTCTGTAAATGGATCACCAACCTGAACAGACGGACGCTTTGCTTCGGACTTTTCAGAAATCTCTTCTGATGCAAAAGTAGCACCGTGAATTCCATCTCTTCCCGTAGATGAACCAACAATCATAACCGGATTACCAACACCCTTTGCAACGGCTGATGCAACATGTTTTTTGTTCACTATTCCAACTGCCATTGCATTAACAAGCGGATTGCCTTGATATGATTCATCAAAATAAACTTCACCAGCAACTGTGGGAACACCAAAACTGTTTCCATAATCTCCGATGCCGCGAACAACACCGTCAAACAAATATCTCGTACGTGTATCATCAAGTGATCCAAACCGAAGTGAATTGAGTGATGCAATTGGTCTTGCACCCATTGTGAAGATGTCACGCATAATTCCGCCAACACCTGTTGCTGCACCCTGATAAGGCTCAACAGCCGATGGATGATTGTGACTTTCAATTTTAAATGCAACTGCTAAATCATCACCAATATCGATTAACCCTGCATTTTCTTCTCCTGCTGCAACAAGTAATCTTCCGCCGCTGCGTGGTAAAGTTTTTAACTGAGCAATTGAATTTTTATAACTGCAATGTTCACTCCACATTACAGAAAAAATTCCAAGCTCAGTAAAAGTAGGTGTACGGCCGAGAATTTTTAATATACGATCATACTCTTCTTCTGTAAGTCCGTGTTCAATTGCAAGTTGTAATGTTACTTCTGGTTCTTTCATCATAAGAAAAATAATTTCTGGAAAATTGTTTATTAAAATATAAAGGAATGCGAAATAAACGGATAAAACTTTAAACAGTTATAATAAAAAAGCGGGCATTAAGCCCGCCTTTCGAATTTTGAATTCTGACTTTTGAATTTGATTTTACTTCATCAGCAACATTTTGCGAACTGCCTTAAATTCTCCGGCTTCAATCGAGTAGAAATATACTCCGCTTGATAATCCTGCACCATCAAATTCAACCTCGTGTTCGCCTGCCGGTAACACTTCCTCTTTCAATAGATTTATAGTTTCACCCATTATATTATTTATTTTTAGCTTTACAAGACTCTCCCTGGCTAGGATGAATCTTATTTTTGTTTTAGGATTGAATGGATTTGGATAATTTTGTTTTAACTCACTTTTTTCCGGTAATATAGTTTCTATGTGTATAGTTTTATACCATACTTTACCTCTTCTGTCTTTTACTTCTATTTGAATTTTTCCTTCTCCTATCGCTTGAATGATCCTCTGAATATTAAAACTGAATTCTACTTTTTCCTCTGCCTGTGGTATTATTTCTTCTATGTAATATTCCTCATTATCCATCTCAATCCAATCAGGTTTTGATATTACCCGTAACACTATCGATTCAAGTTTTTCTGAGTTACTATTCTTAAGATTTATTAATAATTTATTGTTTACTGTACCAACTGCTGCTTTATAAATTATTTGGCTAAATGTAGTGCTTATCAGAAAAAACATTATAAATATGATCGTCACTGTTTTCATTTCATCCTTCTGCTTAAGATTGACAATCTCCTAATTCACCTTCAATACTTTCTTTTATGTACTGAAGATGGTAGTGTAGAAATTTATATGCTTCAGTCGTTATTCTGTTTTCATTCTTACTGCTTTGAATTTCTTCATTTAACAAAAAGATTTCTCTGCACAAATTCTCCGGATCTGCTCTCCTGTAATACTCTTTTATTTTATTTAATAAACCATCAAATATGTTATATTGATATTCATCTCTTATCCATCCATACCCATACATCTCTGTATTATAACCTATCAGATTGTCAATCATTTCTGATGTGCTTATTGTTGTACTTGGACGTGGCGGGATGAATCGTTTTATTATGTAATTTAAAGCTGGTTCTATGATTTTCCCTTGTTCAATTTCCTTTTGGTTAATAACAGTTCTAAGATATACTGGTTTACCATATTTCTTTAATAAGGTATCAGCGAGAGTCGGTTTAAATATCCATTCTTTATCCTTTTGAATTATTATCCTTAAGATTGAATCCATTTTGGGATAATTGATTTCACATAACATTTTAAGAGCATTCATTCGGTTTGAAATACTATCTGCTGAAAGGAAAACTTGCAGATATTTATTCGCAAGTTCGGTTTGATATTTTTTGAAAAGGTAATTCAGAGCACGATTCCTAGTTAGGTAAAATAAGTCATTATCAACTATATATAATAGCTCATTTTTTGCTTGTTGCTCGTATTCAGATTTATTAAGCAAAAACTCACCTAATAAATTTACAACAACTATGTTTGCCTGATTTTTATTTCTTTCTCTGTTTATATATTCAAAAACTAAAGGCGCATAAGTGTAAATATTTCTCTTAAAGAAAATGTGCTGGACCTCTACTTTAGATTGAAGAGGATTGTTAAAAGGATCATTTGGAGGGAAATTGTCAGCCAATGAAATAAAACGCTCAGCAAGAATAATAATATCTTCTGATTTTAAGTAATCTAATGTTATCAGCATTTCTTGCATCAAACCCGGTAAACTTTGATTGAAAATTCTTTCCCTGATTGCGGGAATGTATTGATAGAGAGAATCACTCTGAATTTTAAGTATAGATTGAAATCGTTTCATTTGAATTTTACTATCTAATCCATCGATAATTGGATCATTTTGAGCAATAATATTCAAACAAAATAAAAAAGATATCAGTAATAACTTGTTTTGATACATTTTTATCTCCTTTTAACATCCCCTAAATTTAATTATCTCATACAATTGATTATATAAAACAGCATGTACACTAAAACTATTATGTGTGTTGAATTCGTATTCCATTTTCCTGTCACCGGAAGAATCATAATTACCTCTGAACTCATCCCAATCAGATTTAACCTTTCTGAAAAGTTGTGTGGATATGCTGTCAATTTTTTCGTAAAAATAGACTTCCACAAATTGAGGAGAGTTAGAGTCATCACAAGAAATGTTTAGGCCTAAAAATGCATCCTTTAATTTTAAATATTCTTTTGCCATTATGTATTCAAAATCTAATTTATGCAACTCTTCGTGGATATCTAAAAGTATACCTAATACATAATCTCCTGTTACTGAGCCATAAGAAAAATGTCCGAAAATGTTGTCTTCAATTTCGTCACAACTTAAATAGTCTGGATATTCTTGCCAATCCCAAATCATTTTTCTACCTGATGAATTGATATTTTCTTCGCATATCGTTTTGATATAAAAAAACTTAAAACATCCTTCATCGATGTTAAACCACCAACGCTGATATTGTTTATTGTAACAAGCAGATATTTGAAAATTATCTTCAGGAATATTAAAAATCGGATAAAAAGCTGCCATCTCTGCTCCAGAAATTGGTTTACAAACATCTATGTTATTGTAACCATTTGGCTTTTCTTCCAAGCAAAAATAAGGAACCTCTAACTGATCACTACTACAAGCATATTGATCACACACTGTTATAGGCGGTTGAGTTGCAATAAACTTCACAAATCCAAAGTAATTATATTCTCCGGTTGCAGGGTTTGTTCCATATAAGTTATACTGATTGTTCCCTGCTGATACAAAATTTAATGGCACTTCTAACCACTCTCCCTGATAGCAATATTGACTACATATGCTTATGCTTGTTCCCATCGGTTTATTCAGAAATATGTGGTTGGTATATCCTGTGCACGAACACCATCCCCCACCTCCGCAATTATAATTCGTACAACCAAACTCCTGCATTTCTCCATCGCAAACTACCTCTCCCCTTACTGTTGATACCCAATTGTATCCGCATTCTTTCCTGAAATATATTTTACCGTAAAACGGAGATGTAAGAGAAATTTCCTCCTTTGTGTTCAAACTATTTTCTTTTAGTTCAAGCTCTTCAATTATTTCTATTTGTGCGTTAATCGGTTGATTATAGTGAAAGGTAAATAGAATAGAATAGAATACAACACAACTGTTTTTGCCGAATAGAATTAAGATTTTTAATCATTTACTTAATCCTTTACAAAACTTGGACGGGGTTTTCATATCAAACTTAAAAAGACTTAAATAAAATGTCAATTATAAATTAAAAAAAGCGGGCATTAAGCCCGCCTTTCGAATTTTGAATTCTGACTTTTGAATTTGATTTTACTTCATCA
>FWPU01001134.1_pt1 | contig 82559 bp, 73 predicted proteins | sample 2228361 | NCBI WGS metagenome assembly FWPU01 (sample SAMEA103939777, study PRJEB20133) | metagenome | reverse complement strand
GCCGAGCGGGTGAACTGGCTGTAACGCCACGTCGGTTCCGGTGGCGCATACCCGGAGAGGGACCACGGCACAGCGCGGTCCCTCTCCCTCCTTCCAGCGAGGGGGCAGGGAGCGGACAGGCGGGCTCCTTGTCCCCTTGTCGTTTGCCCGCCCGCAAGGAGTGCGGCGAGGCGCGTGACCCTCCCCCGCCCGACCCTCAGCCAGGCGGCAGGCAGTCTCCTGATCGCGCTGGCCGGGTTCCTCGCCGCGCAGACGCTGACGCAGCTCGATCGGGACCTGCGTATCCTCTACACGGAATACACCCTGGCCGCCGCGGACCTGGGCCATGTCTCCGGCGATCTCATCCGCTACCGCAGCACCATCCTGCGCGCCCTGGAAGCACCGACCGCCGCCGAGGCCGAGCGCATCATCGCCTCGCTGCCCGTCCAGCGGGAGCGGGTCCTCCGGGCCATCGACCGCTATGCCGCCGCCAGTCGGCAGGCCGCCCGCGGCGGGCCCGCTGAGGCCGCGGCCTTGCAGGCCCTGCGGGCCGGCGTGGCCGCCTACTTCGCCGACGCCGACGAGACGATCCGGTTGGTGCGGCACCGGTGGGCCGCGACCCGCCCGGAGGAGGCCGCCGCGTGGCAGGACCAGGCCGAGCAGCACGCCTCAGCCCAGGCCGGCAGCACGTTGATCCAGGTCAGCGTCGCCCTGGATCGGTTGTTGGAAGTCGTGGCCCAGGTGGCCGGTGCGATGTACGAGGACGGGGCGCGCACGACCCGGCGGAGCAGCCTCCTCCTGGTCGGGGGGAGCCTGATGCTGGTCGCCCTGGTCCTGTTCAGTCGACGGGTTCCAGCTACCCTGCCTCTTGTCAACCATGTAGTAAGTGCCTCGCACCTACCAGAAGCGGCGCTGTCCGAGAATCAACCTGACAGAGAGTTCGTCACTCATAATAAGCACTGAGATTAAACCTCCGAGGCAGGTCGTCGAGCCATCCGGTCGGCGTCCAAACACAAGAATCTAAAGAAGTCTCTTTATGGACCGTTGGCTTAGCCGCTAAGTGACCGTCTCTACGACGTTTTGCTGCTACCGCCATAGCTCTTCTCTTTCTACCTCGTCCTTCTGTTCTGCTGGATGATCCCCGGTGTTTGGATCACCACAATGTTGATCGCGAAGAACCCCCCAACCGTTCAGTTTTTCGAGGTTGACAGCGCAAAGCGCGCTGAGTATCTTAGCACTCTCGCAAGGCGATGCTATCCTGTCAGTTTATCGTGCATATCGAAGAGGATCTTCTACAGCGCCCCAGTCTGAGCGATGTTACCGGGTGAGCATCATCGTTCGTTGTAATTCCATTTTCGAAGGAGGCCGGTCCATGCATCACCAGAAGGTACAGTTTCATTTTTTAAGCCGTATGCTCAGCGTGGCGGCGGCGGGAGTGTTGCTGTGGCTCCCGTCGGCTGTCTCGGCTGAGACCTCGTCCCACGAGGGCCATGCCGCGGTGCAGCACACCGCCATGACCCACCAGACGCCGGATTGGGCCGAGAAGCTGAAAGGGCAAACCATCGTCGAGGACGCTATCGCCGGCAGGCCCGATCGTGCCGCGATGGTGGAGCAACAGCACCGGCGCATCATGGAGCACATGGCCCATGATCCGCAACTGCAGCAGGTCAATACCGGCATGTACAACAACATGTCGATGATGCACCAGTACGGCGCCGGCGGACAGGATTTGATGCTGGTGTCGGACCCGCGTGTCGAGCCGGTTTCGACGACGACGAACGGCAAGTGCCCCGCCACCGCGCCGGTGAAGTCCTACGATATTTCCGCAATCAACGTCGAAATCACGCTCAACCAGTGGCTGGATTTCTATCCCGGCTACATGTACGTGTTGACCGAGAATATCGACAAGGTTCGCGAGGAGGAGGCCAAGAACAAGGAGGCGCGGGAGAAAGAAGGCTATGATCCCGGCGCGGTGCTGCCGGGTGTTCAAGCGCAGTGGATTCAGCCGCTCGTGATCCGCGCCAACCAGGGCGACTGCGTCAAAATCAAACTGCAGAACAAGCTGGAAGGCGGCGAGGACGTAAGCCTGCACATTCACGGCTCCAGCATGGTGGTCAGTGCCACCGGCAAGCCGGCGACCACGACGAATCCGGACTCCATCGTCCCCGAAGGCAAGAGTCAGGATTTTGAATGGTACATCCATCCGAGTACGCAGGAAGGCGGACGGCAGTTCCATACCTATGCCAACGATCGCGAATTGACGGTGATGGGCCTGTTCGGTGTGTTCGTGGTGGAGCCCAAAGGGTCCGAATACCTTGAACCGCTGGGGACGGGCGATCCTATGCCGGCCAAGAGCGGCTGGCAAGTCATGATTAAGAACGGCACGGGGCCGGACTTCCGCGAGTTCGTGCTGATCTACCACGAGGTCGGCGACGAGGCGTTTCGTCCGGTCAATAAGAAGGGCGACTTCCTGCCGCAGCGCGATCCGCTGACGGACGCCTATCGGCCGGGCGGCCGCGCGATCAACTATCGCAGCGAGCCGTTCGGCATCAATAACATGCACGTGCAGCACGAGTACTTCGGGTTCGAGGACGAGTCGATGGGGTACAGCTCCTATACCTTCGGCGACGCCGCCCCGGCGATTCCGCGGTCCTACATTGGGGATCCGGCCAAGTTCCGGCTCGTGCACGGCGGCTCGGAAGTGTTCCATTCTCATCACCCGCACGGCGGCTCCATCCGGTGGCCGCGGAGCCCGCGGGCGATCGACGACATGCCCCTCTGGGCCACGGCGGTGAATGGGCCGGTGAAGTATCCGGTGATCCGGCACAAAACGGACCGCGTGGACGTCGAAGTGATCGGGCCCTCGGAGGCGCTGGATCTCGAGACGGAGTGCGGGTCCGGTCTCTGCCAGCAGTTGGCGGGTGATTTCCTCTTCCACTGCCACGTGGCGCATCACTATGTGGCCGGCATGTGGGGGTACTGGCGTGTGTACAACACCCTGCAGGTGGGCGAGTACCGGAATGACACGCTCCCGGACCTGCGGGAGTTGCCCGACCGCAAGGGACGCATGCTGGTCGGCGTGCCGTCGGACAAGCTGATCGGCACAACGGTCGATTGGTACGGGAAGACGTTCCAGATCGTCGACAAGGGCAAGAGCAACTGGAAGTCGAATCCAGCCGTGATCAACATCAAGGACTGGGTCGCGATGCAGTTGCCGCCGCAGGGCAAGCCTGGTCACAAGGATGACGAAGTCGGCCAGATCAAATCGTACGACGCTACGGTGTTGGACTGGGTTTGGGAAGGCACTCGGGCGATGAGCGAGAAAGAGAGCACGATCGATAATCCCAAATACAAGTCCACGCATCCGGGAAAGCGGCATCCGATCCTGTTCGAGCCGCGGACCGGAAAAGTGGCCTGGCCCCATCTGACGCCGCACTTCGGCAAGCGGGCGATGTTTGCCCCGAATCATGTCGGCTCGCCCTGGCTGGAGATGATCCGCCGGGATGCCGACGGCGAAGAGAGCCTGGATCAGGCGCTCCCGGGGGAAAACGGACGGTGGAGCTTGTGTCCGGAGAATGCCGGCCGGAAGTCCTACAACGTCCACTTCATCAAGCTGCCGATCAAGATTGCGAAGGCGCAGGGCAAGGAGCCGCCGGTCGTCGATCCAAACGGCTTGATCTTCGTCCTGCATGAGGAAGAAGCCGCAATTCGGGCCAATGATGACCTGAAGTACCCGTTGGTCGTGCGCGGCAATATCTATGATTGCGTCGATTGGACGCTCACCAGCGAATGGGAAGACGACGATTACACCAACTTCCAGTCGTCCAAGATCAACACGCACTGGCATTTCCTGCAGTTCGACAACCAGGCGTCGGACGGCGTGATCACCGGCTTCTCCTATGAGCAGTCGGTTCGGCCGTTCACGATGCTGGAAAAGAAGAACAAGAAGGGGCTACCTGCACCGATGAACACCGTCTTGACGGCGCCGGCCAAAAAGGGCGCCAAGACCATCACGGTGAAAAACGCGGCGCAGTACCATCCGAACATTCTGATTCTCGTCGGTGCGGACAACGTAAAAGGAAATGAGGTCGCCCGCATCAAGGAAATCAAGGGAAACACCATCATCCTGACCAAGGGGTTGAAGTACGATCACCCGGCGAACGACATCATCACGGTAGAGTTCGTGCGGCAACGGTTCTGGGTGGACGCCGATGTGGGTACGGTCTTTTGGCACGACCACGCGTTTGGCGCCACGACCTGGCCGCACGGCGGATTCGGCACCTTCATCGCCGAGCCGGTCGGATCGACGTATCACGACCCGAAGACCGGGAAGGAAATCCGGAGCGGCCCCGTCGCCGACATTCACACGATCGAGCCGGTGGGCCATGGCGTGAACGGCAGCTTCCGGGAGCTGATGGTGCAGGTGCACGACACGGTGCCTCACACTGTGAACATCGTGACCGCCGGCAACCCGCCAGGGCAGCCGGTCGAAGTGGCGCTCGAAGCGGGCAAGACCGTGTCGTTCATGATGCCGGAGAAGATCTATATGACGCCGATGCCGTTCCTGAACGGCGGGACCCACACCACCGGGAGCGGTTTGAACTTCCGGGCCGGCCCGATCGCGCAGCGATTGGCCAGCAATCCGGAACCGTCGCAGATCTTCAATAGTGCGATCCATGGCGATCCCTACACGCCGCTGCTGCGGGCGTACGTCGGGGATACCATGGTCTTCCGGCTGTTACATACCCTGATGAATGAAACCATGACGTGGACCGTGTCCGGGCACACGTTCCTGACCGAACGGTACGCCGGCGATGCGAATCGAAAGAACTCGATTCACATCGGGATCGCCGAGCGCTATGACCTGGTGGTACCGCAAGCCGGCGGGCCGCGGTTGCAGCCGGGCGATTACATCCATTTCAACGGCCGTTCCTCCAAATTCTCCGAAGGAGCCTGGGGCATCCTTCGCGTGTACGACAAGGAGCAGCCGGATCTGAAGAAACTGCCGGCGGGATATTCGGGCAAGAATCAGATTCCGAAGCCGCTGCCGGTCTGCCCGGCCGACGCGCCGGTGAAAACCTTCAACGTGGTCGCGATGGATTATCCGTCGATGAAGTTCAACCCGAAGGCGCCTGAAGCCATCGAGGTGGACTTCGAGCGGAAGATCCTGATCACGAACCCCGACGCGAAGATTTACGCGCTCGAAGAAGACGTATCCAAGGTCGCGGAAGGCTTGCAGCCGATGCCGCTGACTCTTCGGGTGAACGTCGGGGATTGTGTGAAGATCAACCTGAAGAACAAGCTCAAGGCGAGCCGCGCGTCGTTCTCGGCGATCGGATTGGCCTTCGATCCCAAGGACTCGCTGGGTGCGAACGTGGGCAACAACCCGGGCGATCAGACGATCGCCCCCGGCGAGGCCCGCACCTACACCTATTATGCGGATCCCTTCATCGGAGAGACCACATCGTTGGTGTGGGACTGGGGCAACGTGATGTTGAACCCGCGCAACGGGTTGTTCGGGGCGATCATCGTCGGGCCGAAGGGGTCCAAGTACCGTGATCCCAAGACCGGCGCCGACATTTCCCTCAAAAACGCCTGGGCGGCGGATGTGATCATCGATCGGACGGTGCCCGGGAACGAGACCCGTCCGAATTACCGGGACGTGGCGCTCTTCTTCCAGGATGAAGACAACATCATCGGCACCAGCTTCATGCCGTACGTGCAGAACGTGGCGGGTCTGGTAGGCGTGAACTACCGGTCGGAGCCGTACAAGTATCGTGAAGAGGCGGGCTGCTCCTTGGGCCGCATCTTCCAGCCTTGCACGGCCGACAAACCCGAGGATCCGGCTACGCCGATCATCGAGGCGCACGCGGGCGATCCGGTGCGTATTCACATCCTGGGGGCGAGCAACGAGCAGAACGGAATGTTCAGCGTCGAGAAGCACGAATGGCCGATCGAGCCGTACATGCGGGGAGCCGACATGATCAGCGTGGTCGAGTTCTCCGGCTCGGAGGTCCTCGATGCGTTCATTCCATCGGCGGGCGGTCCTTATCGGCTGGCCGGCGATTACGTGTACAGTAACCAGCGGTTGCCGTATTCGCAGTCCGGACAGTGGGGCTACCTCCGCGTGCTGCCGGCAGGGGATCAGCGTCTCCTGCCGCTGGCTGGGGCCGCGCCCGGCGTGAAGAAAGCCGAGACGGAAACACCCGCTCAGGCGATTCCGGTGGCTTCCAAGTAAACCGAAGCGCCGCTCGCCTAAGCGATGTCCGAACCAAAAAGGGGGGGGGCCGAGGTGGCTCCCCCCTTTTTCTTAGCGCCCGCTGTTGTGTAACATGAACATCCTGTGCTTCAAAACAGTCATTGTGCATCATGGTCCTTCGGGCACCCTGCAAGATGAAAATGCCTCTCACCCACCCCTCTCTCCATGGCCCATCGGCCGAGACCCCTTGCATTCTTCAGAGCAATGGGCGCCCCAGGAGAGGGAACGGGGATAGGCTGGAGCTATTTGCTATTGGCTATTCTCAAGGCAGTGAAAAGAGCAATGCGGAGGGTTCCATGTTGGCGTTGATGGTTGTGGTGGCGATGTCGCTGGTCGCGGCTGACGTGTCGCCATCCTGGGGATATGAAGAGATCGTGGTGACGGACGGAGGAACCATCACCGGCAATGTGACGATGACAGGGGGCAAGCCGACGCCCAAGGGGTTTAATCTGATTACTTTCCCCGATCCCGTCTACTGCGGACGGATTTCGACGGGGACGGGTTGGCGCATTCTCGATGAGTTCACGATCGCGCCGCACGGCGGACTCAAAGACGTGGTTGTCATGCTGACCGACGCGACAAAGGGGAAGCCCTTCAAATTCGAGCCGCCGACCATCGAGGCGCGCGACTGCCGTTTTCTGCCGTTCGTGACCGTCGTGCGCGACAAGGCCGAAGTGACCGTCGTCAACATGGACCCGGTCATGCACGACATTCAGGCGTACGAGACATCGCATCTCGGCCCCCGCGTGCTGTTCAATACCCCGTTGCCGATGAATCCGCATCACCGCCGCATCGTCGGCGCCGACAGTCACGAGCACCTTCCCGGCCAGCCGATGAAACAAACGATCAACATGACGAAGGGGCGCCGTATCTTTGTCATGCAATGCGGGTTTCACGCCTACATGGAAAGTTGGGGCATGGCGGTGGAGAATCCCTATTATGCGATCACGGACAGCGACGGCTCGTTTACGCTCACCGATGTACCGCCCGGCGAATATACTTTGGTTGCCTGGCATCCCCAGGCCGGGCCGATGCTGGAACAGAAGGTCACGGTCGGGCCAAGGCAGACCGTCACGGCGTCTTTCCAGTTCAAAGCTCCGACCGGGCGACGGAGCGCTCATGAAATCGTCGAAAACCCCCACTTCGGGTTAGAAGCGCTCGGGAAGTCGTTGGAGATCAGACCGACTCTCTTGCTGCAAAAGCCCTGAACAAGGCTAGAGGGAGCATGAAGGTGCGCACGCTGGGCTGGAGGGAAACAGGCCTGTTCATGACGGTGTTCGCGACCGGCATCCTGGCGGTCGCCGCTTTAGCCGGTCCGCCCGTTGCCTGGCCTTACGAGGTGGTCGAGGTGACGCACGGCGGCACGGTGACCGGCAAGGTGAGTTTGGACGGGGAGCCGCCGAACCCGAAAGGATTCAATCTGATTACATTCCCTGATCCGATTTATTGCGGCCGCATTTCCAACGGCAAGGGATGGCGGTTGCTGAGGGACTTCGTCGTGGACTCCGCGGGCGGGCTCAAGGACGCCGTGGTGGTGCTGGAGGGTGTCGCAGCGGGCAAGCCCTTCGAGTTGTCGGTGCCTCGGATCGAAGCGCGGGATTGCCAGTTTAATCCGTTCGTCACCGTCGTCCGCAACGGGCATGCGGTGGAAGTGGTGAACATGGATCCGGTCATGCACGACATTCAGGCCTACGAGACGTCGCTGGAACTCGGGACGCGGGTGTTGTTCAATTCGCCGTTGCCGATGAATCCCAACCACCGGCGCGGCGACATCCACGCGACCCACGAACACTTGCCGGGTAAATCCATGATCGAGCCGGTGTCGCTCAGCAAGGGCCGCCGGACGTTCTACATGCAGTGCGGATTTCATGCCTATATGGAAAGCTGGGCGGTGGCGGTCACCAGTCCGTATTACGCGGTGACCGGTCGGACCGGCTCCTATCGAATCGAGCACGTGCCGCCGGGGACCTATCAATTGGTCGTCTGGCATCCTCAAACCGGACCGATGCAGGTGCGTTCGGTGACTGTGTCGGCGGACGCGACGGTCGTCGAGAATTTCTCGCTCCAGGCTCCGAAGGGGCGCCGGACGGCGTTTCAAGTTATGGACAACCCCCGTTTCGGCCCGGAATCCCTAGGGTATCCGGTCGAGATCGTGCCGTTGGTTGAATATCAGCACTAGCGGCTATGCCGTCATCCCTCCCGTTGTATGTCGTAAACCTTGCGTCACTCGTGCGGCCCTTTTCTCAAGGACAGGACGCCTACCGTACGCCCTGCCGCTTTTGTCGTTGAGAGGCACATCCTCGATGAAATGGCGCTCGACGACGATCCCTTGTCAAGTATGGGCCGTATTCCTCACGGGTCTGCTCGTGGAGGCTCTGTTCTTCGGCTTCCTCGTCTTCGCCGCAGACTCCGCCCGCCCGTCCATCGCGCTGAAGGATGCGCAGGCTGCGTTCGAAAAGAAGCAATACGCGCAATCACTCGAAGTGCTCGACCGACTCGCTCGCGAAGGGATTCCATCCGTCGATGTCAGGACGCTTAAGGTCAGGACGTTGCTGAGGCTCGGGCGGCCTACAGACGCGCTGACCGAATACGAGCGACTTGAAAATCAGCTCAAGCGGGACGATGAGCCGCTTTTACGCGAGATCGCGATCGGATTCATCACGCCTTTGTTGAAAGACATGCGGGAACAGATGCGGGGCGCCGCCTACACGGCTCTCAAAGAGTTGGACTCGGACGATGCGATCCCGTATTTCGAGGATGGGCTCAGCGACGGATCGGGTCTGGTGAGGGCCCTGGCCGCAGAGGGCCTAGGACGCCGGGGAGCGGGCCGCCGCTCTCCCCGCTTGCGAAAGGCCTTGGAGGATCAGGCGGGATTGGTGAAAGCCACGGCGATCAAGGCATTGGGACGGGCGGGAGATCGCTCGATCATTCAGGCACTTGAACGTGCCCAGGGCGATGAACTGCCGATCGTGCGCGCCGCCGCCTACGGGGCGTTGTTCCGGTTGGGAAGGAAGGAAGCCTGGGATCAGCTCCGGCGCTCGGCGGAAGCCTTGAACCCGGAGGAACGCGCGGCGGCGTTGCGCGTGATGGGGGAGTTAAAAGAGGCCCGGGCCTATCCGATTCTGATCGAGGCGATGCACTACAAGCAGCCGTCTGTCCGAGGGGCTGCGGTCCAGGCACTGGGAATGCTGGACAAGCCGGAAGCCGCTTTGTCGCTGCAACGGGCGCTGGAGGACCCTGTCCCGGCTGTACGGGCCACTGCAGCCTTGAGCCTTGCAGAACTGGGCTCGAAAGAATCGGTCTCGGCGCTCAAACGGGCGCTGGCCGATTCGAGTCCAATGGTGCAAGCGAGGGCGGCAGCGGCCTTGCTTCGCTTGAACGAACCATACGAGTCGGTCGCGCCGGTCATTCGTAAGCTGGCTCAGCAAAACGACCCCGGGGTAAGAGCGGAAAGCGCAAAGGCGTTGGGGAGCGCTACCGGCGCGAATGCGAGAGAGGCGGTGGAGGCCCTCCGCACCCTGTTAGTGGACGCCCTGCCGCTTCCGCGCATGGTCGCCGCCCGCTCGTTGGGACATATCGGAGTTCGAGAGGCCGTTCCTATTCTCAAGGCGGCGTTGAGGGACCAGGATGAGGCCGTCCGCGCGACTGCGGGCGGAGCCCTAGCGCGCATTCTTGCTCTTCGTTGATGGAACGCCGAACCATATGAAAAAACCGGTCGTTGCTCTTGGTTCTGTCTTTTCAGGTTGACACTCGCTCTGGATTTGCTGTATACAGGCACGTCCACCATCTCGCCTCACGTTCTCTACAGTGCTTGGAAGACAGTCAGAACGGTTTTTCGTAAGCGAAGAGCGACGTGTGGGTTCCTCGCTGCCGGTGGCTTCTGTGAAAGCGCGGAGTTCACGCGAGGGTGTTTGACGATCGTTATTCATTCACAAGGAGGCAGTCCTATGAAGAAGGGTGTGTTGACAGTGGTATATGGTGCGGCGCTCGCGGCCTTTTTAGCTGCGCCCCTCACCGCTTTTGCCGGAGGGACGATCACCGGCAAGGTGACGTATAACGGTAAGCCTGAGGAGAAGGAATTTCTTTTCTCCAAATTCCCGAATCCGAAGTTCTGCCCGAAAATCGGCACGGAGGGAAAGAAGGCGGATTTGGCCAAAGGCGATAAGCGCATCCTTAAGACCATTGAAGTTGCGAAAGACGGCGGATTGAAAGCCGCGGTCGTGGCCATCGCCGATATTGAGGATAAGGCTTTTATGGGCGGCTACAAGGGGACCGACGTCGTGGCCGAGTTCTGCGAATTTCAGCCGTATACCGGCGTGGTGGTCAAGCAGAAGAATTTCCACGTCGAGAACCACGACGCGGACCCTGATGATCCGAAGTCCGTGAAGGGGGTGCTGCATAACCCGCACTCCTTTGAAGTGCTCGGCTCCAGCTCGAGCACCGTGTTCAACATCGGTCTGGCTGAAAAGGGTTCCAAGCTCGACAAGCCGGTGGTGTTGCGGAAGAAGGGGTCCATGTTCCGTTTGCAATGCGACCAGCACGAGTTCATGCAGTCTTTCTTTCTCCCGGTCACCAACCCCTATTATGCCGTGGTGAAGGAGGATGGGACCTTCGAGATCAAGGACGTGCCGGCAGGCAAGCACAAGCTTGTCGCTTGGCATCCTTTTGCAGGAAAAGTCGAGATTGACGTCGATGTGCCGGAAGGCGGAAAAGCCGACGTCAAGGCCGAGATCAAGAAGTAGACATATCGACGCCACGTAATCGCTGCGACAAGGAGGGCAGCGGCCTACAGGGGCCGCTGCCCTTTGTCTTTGTACTCGCTTCTCCGCTCTCCGGTTCTTGCCTTTCCCTTTCCGGTATGGGTAAGATGCAAAAATTTCCGGCGGTCCTTCGCGGACTGTTCGAGAGCAAGGACGGAGTGTGTCACGGGAACTGTCACTCGCTGAAATCTTCCAGCTTGGATACTATTGGGAAACCAAGATCCTGCTCACAGCCGTGAAGCTGGAGGTGTTTTCCGTGCTGGAAGATCGAGCGAAGAGCGCAGCCGAAGTCGCGGAGCGGATCGGAGCCGATACGCGAGCCCTGACGCTGCTGATGAACGCCCTGGTTGCCATGCGGGTCTTGACGAAGGATGGCGACCGGTTTGCCAATACGGAGACTGCGTTGCGGTATCTCGTCAAACATGCGCCCCAGTATATCGGCCATCTTTTATTGTTGCACGATGCCGAATGGGACAACTGGGGGAAATTGGAGGAGACGGTCCGAACCGGACGATCGCCGGTCACTCGTCACGTGTTTGAAGCAGATCCTGAGATGGGCGGCAACGTCCTCTCCGTCTTGCACCGGATCGGGCAACAGAGCGGACCGGAGTTGGCCAAACGACTCAAACTGGACGGCGCGCGCACGTTACTCGACCTCGGCGGCGGCGCTGGGACCAATGCCATCGCCTTTTGCCGGACCTACCCGCACCTGACCGCGACGGTCTTCGATCTGCCGGCAACGCTTCGCCTCACCGAACGCACGATCAAGGAAGCTGGATTGGAGGATCGAATCAGGCTGTTGCCGGGGGATTTCAACCGTGATGCGTTGGGAGGACCCTACGACGCGGTGTTGATGTCCGATATCCTCCATTACCAGGATTCCTCCACGAATGCGGCACTGGTGAAAAAGGTGCATGCGCATCTGCTGCCCGGAGGGCGGTTGATCGTGAAGGATCGATTTCTCGATCCATCCGGCACCAGCCCGGCTTGGACGACCGCATTTGCTGTGCACATTCTCGTGAATACGGAGCGAGGGGGCTGTTATACGACCGCGGATGCACTGCGGTGGATGGCGGAGGCCGGTTTCGACTCGATCCATGAGTTGGAGCAGACCGCGGTGGTTGAGGGCACGAAGGCTGTGTGAAGCGTGAAGAAGGACCGTTCTCCTGCGAACAATGCTTCACGAGATACGAGCGACGACTAAGGGCATGCTGGACTGGCTGAAGCAACCCGGGTTCTTCGGGACCCACGCCACACTCGGAGCGGACCTGAGCCAACTGATGGCGACGCTGTTTACGGGGCTGTTTATCGTCGGCTGGTTTCAGGCCAAGCGCGGTCAAGGGCACGCGCACCATTGGTTAATGCTGGGGGGCATGATTGCCATGCTCGCGTTTTTCACGAGTTACTACCTGTTCCGGCAATTGGGCGTTCTGGCGGTGGAAGGCAAAGAGGGATTTGGCGGGCCTCAAGAACTCTACGACTACGTTTTCATTCCCTTGCTTACCGTGCACATCATTCTTGTCATCATCGGGCTTGTCATGGCGATCTATATGATCGTCTTGGGATTCCGCGCCCAAGCCGTCGTCCAGGGCAGACGCTTGCTCAGGGACGCGCTGTTACAAACCTCTGCAAGGAAGATCGGGACCATTCTCGGCGGGCTCATCGGACTGGCCGTCGTGTTGTTCCTGTTCCGCGCGGCGACCGCCGGGTTCTCGATGCGAAAGCTGGAAGTGTATCTCGGATTCGTGGCCCTTGTCGGCCTTGTGCTGGGGATCGAGACGACGATCCAGCGCATCTGGCCGAACGGCGCCGATCGACATCGCGCCTTGGGCCGTTTCACGATGATCATTTACTGTATCTTGTTCGTGACCGGCAGCACGACGTACACGATGCTCTATATCCTATTTCCCGGGAAGATCGGATGAACCGGTCGATACCGACCTATGTTGGTCTGCGGCTGCGGCAGATGGATGCATACGGAAGGCATCGAAGAGCGGATCGATGCGACCGGGACTGAGCGCTGGTTCGTGCGGTCGGAATGCCGCGGATGCGGGTTCCGCGTGGGGGTCGACTTCTCGGCCGATCAGGCTGCCGCCTTCGTTGATCGGTTCATGTGGACCGATGAAGCGCGGCATCGTCTGGATCGGATGCCGCCCTATTTGGCTCCGTTGGTGAAGGAGGAGGTCGAGTCTTACGCCAAAGCCCGCAACCATCGCGTCGTTACCTATGATCTGATCGCCCGAGCCCAACAGGGAGAGGCTGTCATCTGGGATCATGAGGCGGAACGTCGTTTGAGTAATGTGCCGATGCCTGTCCGCGCAATGGCTCGCGTCGAATTGGAGCGAACGGCAATTGAGCGCGGGCTGTCCCGGGTCACAGTCGAACTCATGGAGGAAGTCAAGGCCAAATATTTCGGCATGGCTGCGCGAAAGTGAGCCGCCGTTAATTCGGTAAACGGTCACCGTCGCAAGATCAGGATGGGAAATTCTGGCGCCCGACGGTGCACGGATAACGGTTCACGAGAAGGTTCTGGATGCTGCACAGGCTGGCGCTGAGGGTCCTTCCCAGTCTGACCCTGACCGTCACCGAGGACGAAGTCCGGAAACGAAAACGCCGAGCGATGTTGCTTCCCGGATTGATGGCGTTCGGCGTCTATCGGGCGTTGAAACCCGTGGTCCCGCTGGACGATCCTTTGGTGGTGCTTGGCGTCAGCGGATTCATCTCCACGGTGACCGCGGCCTGGGCGTACCGGGTCGGGAGAGGGGGGGCTACAGCCCGAGCTTGGCGGGAGGACGGTGTAAGACAGACGGCCTGGCTGCTCGGGTGGGTCGGGTTTGTCTACGGAATCCAGCTTTCTCTTCTGGTCCTGGCGCTCCTTCGCGTGATGGCCGGCTATGATTTCTTCGCTCATCCGGACGGACCCGCTATGATGGCGATCGTCATCGCCTGCACGTCAGTAGCCCGCGATGCCTTTGAGATCGGATATGTTCGTCGGCAGGAACGGAGCGGCAGGCCCTTTCCAACATTCCCCGACGGGATGCAACTTCGATCGCTTATTAGGGACCATACGGCACGGGTCGGCTGGTGGACGGCTACCGGCGCGTTCGGCTGCGCCGGGTTCGCGCTTGCCGGCGCAGACGTCGTCGGAACGGAGCAGGTGTTGCTCTGGCAGTTGGTTCTGGTCACGACCGGGGCCGGGTCGCTGGCGGTCTTTGCCTATTTCGGGGGACAGCAGCGGCACGGCGGATGGCTGCGGTCTCTCAGCGAGACGGCGTGGAGTGAGTTGTTCAAGTTTTGGTGGTGGCCGGGGTTGGCCTTTGCGGCGACGTATTACCTCTCATTGGTCGGGGCTGCGATCTATCTTTTTCGGTTGGAGACGATCGCCCGGCCGACTCTGGGTCTGATGGCCGGAGGAGTGGGAGGTCTCATGAGCCTGTACGGGTATTACCTCGGGCATCGCCGATCGGTCGAAGATCGTTTGGCTCAGACCGTTCCTGCGTCGCTCTTGCGGTGCCCGTTCGTCATGGGCATCTTATCGAAATCGACGAGGCCTCGGGAAGCAATGAATCTGCAGCCCGCCAATACGGGCCCAGGCGAGTCTGGAGGAAGACCGCCGGGATCGTGAGAGTATGATGTGCAGGGGTCATCGAATGCGAGCGGTGGTGGTCGTGATCGGCTGTGTCCTACTGTTCGGGCCGGCCCGGGGTTCCGGTTTCGAGCTGGAGCGGGAACCAACCGCTCTTCGCATATCCCAGGATATTTACTATAAGATCGAGGGAACGCCGGTGGGACCCCCCGCTCCCTCTCCGAACGAGACGGTCTATCCCCGATACGGGTCGCTGGACAACAGGATCCTGATTTGGTTTGTCACGCAGCAGCATACCTATTTCGGCGGCTTCGTACTGGCCCTCCCGATCTTTTGCGTTCTCTTGGAGTTCCTGGGTCTGGCGTCACGCAATCGGGTGTATGCGGCTCGGTATGACGGACTCGCGCGGGACTTGCTGAAAGTCGCTCTGCTCGCCCTCTCAATGACCGCCGTCGTCGGCAGTGCGATGCTATGGCTGTTCATTACGCTCTATCCGAGCTTCATGCAGTACATGGGCGGGACATTCAAGACCATGATGCCGGTGTACGCCCTCGTATTTGTTGGCGAGTCGTTGTTGTTGATCCTGTATTACTACAGCTGGGATCGTTTGGCCTCTCCTGCTGCAAAATGGGGCCATGCCGCGATCGGCGTAGTGGCCAACGCTTTCGGCACCGCATTGTTGTTGCTGGCCAATGCCTGGGCGGCTTTTATGATGGCACCGGCCGGTGTGGATGCTTACGGACGGTATCTCGGAAATGTCTGGCATCTGCTTCACTCGGCGCTCTGGAATCCACTGAACGTGCACCGGTTTCTAGCGGATATCATGTCCGGCGGGGCGGTTGTGCTGGCCTATGCCTGTTTCCGATTTTTCACCAGCAAGAATGATGAAGAACGCGCGTACTACGACTGGGTGGGATACGTCTTCCTATTCGTGACGGTCTGCGCGCTCTTGCCGATGCCGTTCGCAGGATACTGGCTCATGCGTTCGGTCTATGCGTTCCGGCAAAGCATGGGCGTGACAATGATGGGCGGGTTGCTGACGTGGCTGTTTGTCGTGCAGGCGCTGCTGATCGGCGCGTTGTTTCTCGGGATCAATTACTATCTCTGGCAGAGCATGGGAAGGATTCACGGCGGGACGCGGTATCAGCCGTATTTCCAATTCCTGGTCTGGGGTCTCATGGGCTGCCTCTTCGTCTGGTTGACCCCGCACACCGTGATGATGACGGGCAGCGAACTCAAGGCGATGGGCGGAGCGCAGCATCCGGTCATCGGGAATTACGGCGTCATGTCGGCTAAAAACGGCGCCATCAACGTCATGATCTGTCTTACCACGCTGAGCTACATCTTCTATCGGCGGGCGAACCGGACGATGACGATTTCGTGGGTCCGAATCGGCAACAGCGTGTTGGCGGTGCTGTTCACTGTCGGAATCCTCAATATTCTATGGCTGTCCGTCTACGGGTTTTACCTGCCGGCGAGCGTTCGAGTAGGGTTGTCGTGGCCGCAGGCGTTCACGACGTTGACTGTGCTTGTCGGCGGTGTGGCCATCAACCAGGCCATGCTGCGTGGCGCCAAGGTCCATGGTCCGATCGAGTGGGGCAAGATATCCGTGCGGGGGATGGTCGGATTGTTCGGCCTTGCAGCGGCGTTTTCCTGGGTAATGGGGCTGATGGGATACATTCGATCCTCGGGGCGCCTGGCGTGGCATGTGAATGAACTGATGGCGGATCTGTCGCCCTGGGCCTTCACGCCCCCGTTGAGTTTTGCGGCGAAGATGGTCACGCTCAATATGGTGGTATTCTGGATGGCGGTGCTGGGCCTTTTCTGGGTGTGTCAACGGGGACAACAGGCGGTAATGAGCGTGGAATTGGGTGCCGAGAAAGGGGCCGGACTTATACCGTCTCCTTCCAGTGAAGCATGAGTTGAGAGAAGGAATGGCGTTCGGCATGCAGAGTGCGAGGAGCATCGGGTTGCTTGTGTTGGGGTTGATAGGAGTCTGGAGCGCGGCATGGTGGTCGTCGTTGGCCCAGGCCTCATCGCAGATTGTGTTGGAGGATTTTCAGGCAAAAGAAGCTGACGGATTTCCGGCTCATTGGGAGCATGAAAGTCAGCGCAGTCAGGCCAAAGGCCGAGAGGCGTACAAGGTTCAGCCTGAAGCCGGCTTCAATTATCTGGCGGTGAGAGATGCCGGCCAACGCATTAAAAAGAAGCAAATAGATTGGGATCCCAAAGCCTATCCGATCCTGGTCTGGAAGTGGCGTTTGCATAAAGCTCCCAATGGGGCCGACCCGATCGCAGCCGTTTATGCCTCGTTGGATACCGACCTGCTCTTCATCCCGGTCTTTACGAAATATGTTTGGAGCGCCAGCAAGGCAGAGGGGACATTGACTGAGGGCGGCATGTTCAGCGGGTCGGAGATCGTCGTGCAAAGCGGGACGACCGCCAGCGGTCAGTGGGTGGAGGAGCGGGTGAATGTATACGAGGACTTCAAGCGTATTCATCATCATGAGCCGGCCGAAAAGGCCTGGGGTATTTCAATTTTTGCCGGGCCCGGTGTGGAAGTGGATATTGGTCCGATAGCCGCAATGACGGCCCATTAAGGGAAAAGAAGGGAACGGCGCAGCCTGGTCGATTCTGATGAGTGACACTTCAGAAGCGAGTCAGTTCTCAGCCAAGAAGATCTTCGACATGGTGTTCGGCGCCCTTGTCATGGGGACGGTGGGGATCATGATCGGGATGATTATGGGAGGCTCCTCAGCGCCGGTGGCTGCCGGAGTCGGTTTGCTCCTGGGCACCGTGGTGGGGTTCCTTGGAGGCCGGCGGTTCCTGGTCAGTATTCTGATTGGGACAGTGTTTGGCGGTGGGCTTGCTTGGATTCTGGGTGGCACGGAAAAGATCTCGGTCGGAGCGGGTGCAGGGGCTGCGATGGGAGGCTTTCTGGGAGTTCAGGCGTCGATGTTGCTCGATATGCGTGCGGCGCGCAAGCAGGCATCGAAGCCGGTTGATCCACCGGTATGAAAATCTGGGATCATTTTAAGAACGTCGATCCAGTCGGCTTGTGGTTTCTTTTGCTCGCTGAGTTGAATGTGGAGGGCCATGGAAAATAGGGCTGTCCTCATTGGTTCCATTGTGTTTGTGTTCGCCTCATTCATCCTGATGATCGCCGGGTTGGTGTACGAGTCGTACAAGTCCAAGCGAATGAGAGAACTGGCGGCCACGATCAAGACCGAGAGTCGCCCGGTCACGACCGTAGCGAAGCAAGATTATTCCATGTACAAGACCCTTGTGGGCGACGATGGCCGCGAAATGGTTCAGGTGCCCGAAGGACCGTTCAGAATGGGAAGCGCCGAAGGTGACCCCGACGAGGCGCCTGAGCATCAGGTCTACCTGGGAACGTATTATATCGATCTGAAAGAGGTGACGCAGGCTGAGTACGAGCGATTCGTGAAGATGACCAAACGTGGTAAACCGTTCGTCCCGGTGTTCGAGGATGATATCTCTAAGATTAAGAAGCCAGAATTGCCGGCCATAGGGATGTCGTGGAGCGATGCGGTGGCCTATTGCAAATGGGCCGGCAAGCGGCTCCCGTCCGAAGCCGAATGGGAGAAAGCTGCGCGTGGCGAGGGGCGTCGTCGGTATCCCTGGGGCGACGACTTCGGTGTCGGTCACGCCAACGTCGATGGCGAAGAGGACGGATTTAAGTATCTCGCTCCTCCCGGTTCGTTCGAGAGCGGACGAAGTCCCTACGGAGTGTATGACATGGCTGGTAATGTCGCCGAGTGGGTAGCGGATAATTACGACGAGCACTACTACCAAAAAACACCCTATCGAGATCCGAAGGGGCCTGAAGAAGGAGAACATAAGGTGATCCGCGGGGGGTCCTGGCGCGAGACGCCGCACGGAGCCAGAGTCTCTAAGCGGTTCCAGGCAAGAATGTGGCGAACGGACAGCACTATCGGATTTCGCTGCGCGAAAGACGGGAGCGAATCTATCGGCGCGTCATAGCAGATTGTGACCTCCCCTTTGGAGCTTGGCGTCCTCGTGCACCGCTTGTCTCGCTCATGTTGGAAACAAAATTCAAAGTGGCGCTTCTTTTAGTCGTGCTTGCCGCGGCAAGTCTTCCGATCATGGGCATTCTTCGCGGAACCACGCCGACACCTGTCGAAGATCCTGATCGGGTGCCGGTCGCTGTTCCTGAAACGGCGGTGGGCAGCGAGGAAAGAAGCGAAGAGCCGATCAAGGAAGAGATGGTGCTGATTCCCGAGGGGCCGTTTATCCGAGGGAGCGAAGTCGGTGGTTTTGATGAACGGCCTGAACGCATCATCTATTTGGATGCGTTCCTGATCGATCGCTTTGAAGTGACCAATCATCAATATGCAGAGTTCGTCACCGCGACCGGCCATCGAAAGGCAGGTCCCCCTTCTCGCTATGCCAAAAATATGGTGCGCATGCGCAGTCCCAACCAGCCGGTTGTTTATGTATCGTGGGACGACGCTGAGGCGTATTGCCGCTGGAAAGGAAAACGCCTGCCGACGGAAGCTGAGTGGGAAAAAGCGATGCGCGGCACCGACGGTCGCATCTGGCCTTGGGGGAATGTCACGGATCTTGGCGCAGCGAATTGGGCGCGTGTCAACGATGGATATGAGGTCACCGCTCCTGTAGGAACATTTCAGGGGGATCGCAGCCCATATGGCGTCATGGATGGAGCTGGAAACGTGATGGAGTGGGTAGCTGATTGGTATCAGGAAAACGCCTACAAAGAATCAAACGACAAGAACCCGAGTGGCCCGGAATTCGGTGTGTTTAAGGTCTTGAGAGGAGGGGGCTACACAAGCACCGGTTCGGATCTCCGCGTCACGAGCCGGAGCAAGATGGTCCCAGATTTTCGGGACGAAACAATCGGGTTTCGGTGTGCGGCTTCGGTGGGGAGAAACAAGACAGAAGAGCTGACCATGAAGGAGGTAAAACTTACAGAAAATCAAAATAATAGAGAATAAGAAATACGGCCAAAATTATATTGACAACCATACCAGCCAAAACTATAATGTCGAACAATTTTGAATTTTTGGCCATAACCTTTTGCTCCGGGAAGTTAAAAAGTGAGGGAATTTCATTAACATAGACGGTTCTGTGTGTCAAGAAACCGAGCGGATTTTCACTGAGCAAATTTGTCCCCTCATCGAGGGTCATCAGAGGAGAAGAGTATGGCTGAAGCGGCGCGACAGGACTCAGAAACTAAGATCAAAGTCGGCAAGATGATTTTTTATATTACGTGTGCAGTTAGCCTGTGGTTCTTCTATTGGTTTGCCGGAATACAGTGCCCGTGCTGAAAGCACGGGCTTTTTGTTTTAACGGCCGATGGGACTGACTGCTTGCGGATTTAGCTTGCAGCAATTGACGAGGGAGAGGGGCTAGAAAATGGGACAGACGATTTTTTATATCCTCATTTCAACAGTGATTTGCTTAATCTACTTCACTACCGTGGATCACTTTCTCATGGATATGCAGGGGTTGGATTACTGGTACTTGTTCAGGAAGTAAAGGGTTATCCTAAGCGCATTTCGATACATCCAACTATCCTGTTGAACTGGGCGGGTTAGTGCGGTGAGCTTCTGGCAGGCAGGATTGGTGATAAATTCGTAACGCGGTTCTCAAGAAGTTGTGACTCATAAGCGCGATGGATTAAGGAGGTAAGCCATGGGTAGCATGACCCGGAGAAAGATTATGTCAATCATGGCGCTCGGCGCGATGATTGGCCTCCTCCTTCTGCCTATTCTTGTCTCAGCTCCTGTATTGGCTGGCGGTGGAGAGGCGCCAACAGGCGCGCCACCACCGGATGCGGCCCAGGCGGGAGGTGGCGAAGCTGAGAAGAAAGTCGAGAAGGGGCGGGATGTTTACTACAAGACCGAGGGGATCGTTGTTGGTGCCCCGGCTCCTAAAACAACCGACAGTCCGAAGGACTATCCTCGATACAACTTTGAAAGCCGGGTGCTCCTCTGGTTTGCCAACCAGCAACATCTGTACTATGGAAGTTTCGTGTTGGCGGTTCCGATTTTTTGCATGATTATTGAATTCATGGGGGTTGTGTCGAAAGACAGGGCGATGGGCAAGAAATATGATCAGTTGGCCTATGACTTTATCAAGATCAGCTTGACCGCCTATTCTTTGACCGCGATTCTGGGCGGTATCCTGATCTTTACGTTTTTAACGCTCTATCCCGCGTTCTTCGGCTATCTCTCAAGCATCTTCCGTCCGGTGATGCACATTTACGCGCTGATGTTCGTTGCTGAGAGCGGAACCCTCTACATCTATTACTATGGCTGGGACAAGATGAAGGAGGGATTCCTGAAGTGGATTCACTTGAGCATGTCGGTCATTCTGAACGTTATCGGCACGGTGTTGATGTTCCTTGCTAACTCCTGGATCGGGTTCATGATGTCGCCGGCCGGAGTTGATGAGCAAGGGCGTTACCTGGGCAACATTTGGCACGTCATCCACACAGCTCTATGGAATCCGTTGAACGTTCATCGCATTCTCGGAAACATGGCGTTCGGCGGAGGCGTGGTGGCGGCCTATGCGGCGTACCGGTTCTTGTCCGCCAAAACTGATGAGGAGCGTGCTCATTATGACTGGATGGGCTACATCGCGATGGCGATCGGCGTGGCCTTCCTGATCCCCTTGCCGTTCGCAGGGTATTGGTTGATGAGAGAGGTGTACGCCTATCGTCAACAAATGGGGATTACTCTTATGGGAGGATTGTTGGCCTGGCTCTTCATCATCCAGGCGACCATGATCGGGATCCTCTTCTTGAGCAGCAACTATTACCTCTGGCAAGCATTGGGCCGGATGCGTGGTGCCGAAAAATACCAGAAGTACATTAAGTATCTGGTGTTCATCCTGGTATGCGGGTTCCTTATTTTCATTACGCCGCACACGATGGTCATGACGCCAGCCGAGCTCAAAGCCATGGGCGGGCAGCAGCATCCAGTGCTGGGGAATTACGGCGTGATGTCCGCCAAGAACGGTGGTATCAACGTGATCATTACCACCACCGTGTTGAGCTTCATCTGGTACATGCGTGGAAACAAGGTGTCCACCGTTTCCTGGGCGAAGTTCGGAAACATCTTCATGGGAACGTTCTTCTTCTGGGCGTACGTGAACATCATTTGGCTCGCCATCTACGGCTACTACATTCCCGCCAACGTGCGCATAGGGCTTTCTGTGCCGCAAGTGGCGACCACGTTGTCGTGCCTCTTCTTCATGACGGCCTTGAATGCAGTCATGATGAAGGGGGCCAAGCAGACAGGTCCGATTGAATGGGGCAAGATTTCGGCCCGTTCTCAATATGCCCTCATTATGTTGGCGACAGCCTTTACATGGATGATGGGCTTAATGGGCTATATCCGCTCGTCAGTGCGTTTGTTCTGGCACGTCAATGAGATCATGCGCGATAACTCGCCCTGGGCCTATACCCATACAATTGGGTTCGCAGCCAATATGATCTCGTTCAACGTGCTGTTCTTCTGGATCAGCATCCTGTTCGTCTTCTGGCTCGGGACGCTTGGCGTCAAGAAGGTTCCTATTGAGGCCAAGGCTCCCGTGCCGGGTCGAGCGCCGGAGCCAGCTATCGGGCACTGAGTCTCGGTTGCTCTGACGACACTATTGGGGAGAGACGTCGATTACCGGCGTCTCTCCCCTCTCTTAGGAGGTTTGAACCGTGGTTGAGCTGCTTACGGAAGCGTTCTCGATAGGCTGGCCGGCTTTTGCGCTGTTGGTCGGCTTAATGATCTATTTCAAGGTTGCGATCAAGGATCCCGAGGCTAACCGGCGAGCGGTCTTTAAGACGTTTATCGGCATTCTCGCAGCCATCATGCTTTTCATCGCGATCGCTAACTACAAAATGAACTTCTTCGGCGAGTCGCGGCTGTTACCCGTTTCTCTCGCGATGATCACCGCTCTCAGCTTCATGATGGGGCTGTATTTTGCCAACATCAGTGCCCTTCTGAAAATCGGAGGGTTCATGTTTTTGGTGGCGGCCGCTCTTTCCGGGTATGGCAATTGGTTGCCTCAAGTGGAAGGTGGATTCCCTCCGAAGGAGGAGAAGCTTGATTTCAGCGCCATGACTCCTCAGCAACTAGCTGATGAAGGCGAGAAGATCATCTTTGGGGGGATTGGACAAAATAAGGTGCAAGGAGCAATAGGTAAAGGTCAGTGTCCACTGTGTCATGCATTTCACGCAGGCATGTTGGGAGAGCGTGCGCCGAATTTGCTGGGGATACCTGATCGAGCTGGGAAGGAGCGGCTGGAGGATCCACGGTATCACAAGGGCAAGCCGCAAGAGCGGGATACCGTTGAAAAGGAATCGTTTCCCGGTGCAGGTACGGCGGAAAATGCCATCGAGTATATCGCGGAATCCCATTCGTGTCCGAGCTGTTACGTGGTCGCCGGTTATGGAGTAAAAGGCTCAAACGATAAAGAAAGCCCGATGCCAAAAATTCACAAGCCGCCTATCTCTCTGAGCCTCCCTGAGCTGGCGGCTGTTGACACCTGGTTGTTCGTTCGAGAAGGCAAAGAGCCTCCAACCTACGAGGAAATCATCACGGCGTATGAAAAGTTCATTCCTGAGGCTGACCGTCCCAAGCAGCAAACAGAGGATGAGAAAACCAAAGGCGGTGGCGGGAGTTTGTTAGCCGACGGCTCCGAGCCTGTGGACCAGATTTTTGCCAAGGCCCAGTGCGTGGCCTGCCACACAATTCCTGGTATTCCAGGGGCAGTTGGGACCATAGGTCCAAAGTTGGTTGAGGGGACGAACGCTCCGCAACGCATTAAGGATCCTGCGTACAAAGGTACAGCCAAGACGACCCCGGAATACATCATGGAATCGGTAATTTCTCCGAGCGCCTACGTGGTTAAGGGATTCCCCGACAACACGATGCCGAAGGTGTTTGGACAAAGGTTAAGTGCAGGGGCTCTGAAGAAAATCGTGGATTACCTCTCGCAACTTCAAGAGGGGAAGGAGCCTCCCAAAATTTCATAACATGTGTCGGTGATTTACTAAGCTGCGCATAGGGAGTGAACCGATGAAAGCATTAATGTCAGTCGGCGCATTGGTGGGAGTGATTGGATTGCTCCTTTTGATCGGCATGGTCATGGGAGTTATTCCTTCGAACACCGTGCGCTTGGTCGAAGGCTATATGCCCATGCAAATGCTCTTCGAACTTGCCTTGTTTGTGGCAGGGTTCACGGGGCTTAGTTATCTCCTTAGTTCCATGGGAATGGGTATTCCAAGATTCTGGCAGGGAATTCTCTTCTGGGCGTTTATCTTGCTCTATCTGAAATACCGGGTCTATCCACCCATTCCGTTCAGTGTCCGCGCCATGTACGGCACGGTTTCGCTGATCGCCGTACTCATGTGGATGTCGAGCAACGAAGAGGATTGGAAAAAATTCAAGCAGCCTATCCTCAATGTGCTCGATGCCCAGAGTGGGTTCAACAAAGTTCTCCGATACGTGTATTTGGTTCTGCTGCCCGTCATCATCGGCGGGTTTTCGTATATGTCGATGAAGCCGACGTCGGAAGAGCCGATCGAGCTCCGAACCGTGCACCCAGCGCCGCCGGCCAGCACCAAGGTTCACGGAAAGAGCTACGTGCTTCAGACCGCGCAGAATCCTTATCGTGTGAACACCGAGGGTAAATACGACCAGGAATTCACCAACAGCCTCATTGTCGAGCAGTCTATGGGTCGCTTGATGAAGCCCAATGCCAATCCTTGGGATCCCAAGGCGGAGGGCTATCTCAAGTATGTACGAGAAGGCGGAGAGATTTTCTTCCAGAATTGCCATTTCTGTCACGGCGACAATTTGAACGGTCGTGGCCTTCACGCATTTGCCTTCAATCCGATACCGGCTAACTTTACGGATCCGGGAACGATCGCCCAGCTTCAAGAGACCTTCATTTTCTGGAGAGTTTCGAAGGGTGGGATTGGGTTACCCAATGAGGGTTTTCCGTGGGCATCCGTGATGCCGCCGTGGGAGCAGCACTTAACCACGGATGAGATTTGGAAGGTCATTCTCTTTGAGTACTGGCATACAGGCTATTATCCTCGGACTTGGGATTAACCTGAGTTCGAAGGCGCGAGCGGACTTCCGAATTTACGATGAATGATGAGAGGTCACCAATGACGAAGCTGGGATTGAAAGGTAAGCCAGCTCTGGTTCTCCTAGCTGCCGTAGGGATCGTGATGGTCTCAGGAAGCACCGGGGTTCGGACTTTTGCGCAGGAAGGCGGCGGGTTACCGGAGGGTTTCGTGAAGGGTGAGCTTGCACCGGAGCCTCCTGCGGAAATGATCGAGGCGGGCAAGCGGGTGTATTTTACCAAGTGCGTGTGGTGTCACGGTGTGGATGGGGCGGGAGACGGTCCAGCCGCGGACCGGCTCTGGCCCAGGCCGAGAAACTTCAATCAAGGCACCTTCAAGATTCGTCACACGGCGAGCGGTGAACTCCCGCTTTTCGATTATAGGAAGCCGATCAAAGGTCAGAATGACTTGTTCGAGACGGTCACGCACGGCTTGACTGGCTCCGCCATGCCACCTTGGGAAGGGATTCTGACCGAAGAGCAACGCTTACAAGTTCTCTCGTTTGTAACAACGCAATTGGTCAAAGATCGAAAGTTCACAGATAAGGAAAGCGAGACGGTGACAGTGCTTCAGTTGGACAGCATCAAACCGGTTCCTCCCAGCAAGGAGAGTATTGAGAGAGGGGCGCAGTTGGTTGTTGACAAGAAGTGCATTGAATGCCACGGGGTCGAAGGACGGGGAGACGGCAATGCTTTCAATTTGAAGGATGACTGGGGATTCCCGATTCAGCCTGCGGATTGGCATAAATGCTGGAACTTCAGGGGGAGCCGTCAAGATCCTTACAACGTCAAGAATATTTTCCGTACCTTCTCGACCGGGGTCAACGGCACGCCGATGCCGTCTTTTGCCGATAACACGACGATCGAGGAGCGCTGGCACATTGCTAATTTTGTGAACTCGCTCTGTGAGCGCGATCAGGATGGAAATCCGCTTCCCATCGATCCGCTGACCGATAAGCCGAAGATCAACTTTGTCATTCCTTCGGGCCCTGTTGAGGGAGAGATCTCGGATGATCCCGAGAGCGAAATGTGGAAGAAACAGGTTAGGCGCTACGTCGCGCTGGGTGGGCAGATCACCCACAAGCCCAGGAATTTTGTGACTCGAATCGACGATGTTTGGGTGAAGTCTCTGTACAACGATAAAGAGATCGTGTTCTTATTCCAATGGGATGATCGCTCGAAGAGCGTAGCGACGGAACCTCCGCCTTGGCAACCAACGGAAGTGAATGTGGAGCAATATGGCGTGATGGAGCAACCTCCCAAGACAGGTGAAGCCGGTTCCATCGCAGCTAATCAAAACAAGTACACGGTCTACAACGACGCGCTTGCATTCCAGTTTCCGATTAAGTGGCAGGAGATCCCGCCTCCGTTTAAACCCCGATACCTATGGGGGGATCAGAAGTTTCCTGTTGACATCATCAAGTGGGAGGCGGACGGATCGCTTCGCGCTTTCAAAGGAACCGGGTGGGATCAGGACTTCGAGGAGCGAGACGACTTTCAGGAAAAGATCAAGGTACTGAAAGCCGAGTGGAAGAACGGACAGTGGACGCTGATGGTGTCACGCCCACTCAAGGCGGATTATGATGAGGACACCCAGTTTGACGTAGGTAAGTATATCCCCACTGTCTTCTTTGTCTGGGACGGCCATAACGGCGATGCCGGCAGAAAGATGTCCGTGTCCGCTTTCTACTACACCTTCCTGGAGCCTCCCATTCCGAAGGAGGTCTACATCTATCCGACCCTGATCGCGGTGGGTATCGTGATTTTAGAGGGCTGGGTCCTAGCCCGTCGGGCAAACAAGAGGAAGGGCAAGACCTTCTAAGGTCCTCGGTCTGTAGGAAACCTGGACTGACAAAGAGGGGGTGGGGCGGAGCCCCACCCCCTCTTTGTTTACGCCGCGGAATTGGGCTATGACGTCTGGCTCATCTTGCTTAAGGGTGGATGGCACATCCGGCATTGTCATAGCCGGAGGGAAAAGTCGACGCATGGGGCGCGACAAGCGATTCCTCGAAATCGGCGGGAAAGCCTTACTTGACCGTGTCCTGGAGATCATGGAGGCGCTCTTTGCCGAAATTATCATCGTCCTTTCGGAGGAGACGCCAGTTCTGAGACAGTCTCGCTGGCGCATAGTGACCGACTTGATTCCCCAGTCTGGGAGCCTCGGCGGGCTTTACACAGGGTTGTCCTCTGCGACACATCCTCGCGCGTTCGCGGTCGCTTGCGATATGCCCTTTCTTAACGGCGAGCTTGTTCGTTATATGGCGGCGTTGAATGAAAGAGCGGATGTGGTTATGGCCAGCCTGGCGACGGGACTTCAGCCCCTGCATGCGCTGTACTCGAAACGCTGTTTAGGCCCACTTGAAGCTATGGCCCGTTCAGGCAATTTGAAGCTACAAAGCCTGGTCTCCGTAACCGACCTGAACGTGCGGCTGGTTTCCGAAGCCGATCTTATTCGCTTTGATCCGCAATTACTGTCGTTTCAGAACATCAATACACCAGCCGACCTGGAATTCGCGAGAACGATTGTGACGGAACAACAGATCAAGCGATCGCATCAAGGATAGAAGGAGGTATTTCTCTGGCGGTTCGGACTCTCCTCCTGATTCACCCCGGTGGGCTGGGAGATGTGATTCTGGCCTTGCCCGCCATCCGTGCACTGAAGAAGGCTTATCCGGCGCATGCGTGCGGAATTCTGGCCCGTCGGGAGGTGGGAAATCTGTACTGTCGCGCTGGAGAGATCGACCGGAATTTTCCTCTTGAATCGAGCTTTTTGGCACAACTGTTCACCGGGCCAGAATCCGTCACTTTGGATTTTCGAGACTGGTTAGTCCGATGTGATGTGGCGGTGTGTTGGATGAACGATAGTGCCGGCTGTGTGAGCTCCGCGCTCCAGGCTCTCGGCGTTCGCCAGGTGATCGCTCAATCTGCTCGAGTATCCGATCATCTGCCGATACACCAAAGCGATCGACTGCTCGGCAGCCTTCGGCGGGGTCTTGTGAAAGGTGTCACAGAGGAGAGCTACCACGGAAAATTGAGCCTCCCCAGCGATGTGATCGACGAGGCCCGCGAACTGCTCAGGAGCACGGGCGTTCGCGACAGTCATCCGATCGCCGTAGTTCATCCTGGGAGCGGCAGCCGACACAAGTGCTGCCGGCCAGCTGTTCTTGCCAAGACCATCGATTTCTTACAAGCGTGCGCGAATGTTCCGATTTTGATCGAGGGACCGGCTGATGAGGACATGGTCAGGCTAGTTTGCAATCAGGTTGAGAAACAGCCGGCGGTCCTCCGGCACCTCGATCTGCCCACAGTTGCCGGCGTTCTTGCGCAGGCCTGGCTTTATGTCGGTCATGATTCCGGCATCACCCATTTGGCCGCCGTTCTTGGCGTTCCGACCGTCGCGTTGTTCGGTCCGACCGACGTGCGGCGGTGGGCTCCTCGTGGGCCGAACGTAAGAATCCTTACCGGCGAGGTCTGTCAATGTCGGACATGGGAATCTGTTCAACAGTGCATTCGTAAACCCTGTCTTGAGATTTCTGCGGAGCTGGTTGGCGAAGCGTGCAGGGACCTCTTGCGCGTTCCTTCCGTGACGGCGTGGTCTTCGACGCTGCCTTGTCACGCCTCATAAGGTATGCTACATTGCGAATTCTGTTTTTTCCTTGCTTCACGCTGAGTTAGGAGACTCCAACGTGCCTCTGGATATTGTGAGACGAAAGGTGCAGGAGGCGCTGGGCGGCGCACTTCATGAGGCGAAACGCAAAGGACTGCTCAGGGGAGGCACTTTTCCGCCCATCACACTCGAGGCACCAAAACGTCCGGAATGGGGAGATCTAGCTTCCACCGTTGCCATGACGCTCGCGGCATCCGAGCAACGCGCGCCCCAGGATATCGCTCAGATCATTATCGACAATATCGCGCAACGCGAGGCCCTCTTTGAACGGGTTGACATTGTCCGTCCGGGGTTTCTTAATCTCACCGTCAAACGGGAGCTGTGGCTGCAGGTTCTGACCGAGATTGAGGAACAGGGGCGGGCGTACGGGTCCACCGATCTCGGTCAGGGGCGCCGCGTGCTCGTCGAGTATGTCAGCGCCAATCCGACAGGGCCGCTGCACGTTGGTCACGGGCGAGGAGCAGCGGTCGGACAAGCGATTGTGAATCTTTTGCGGGCAACGGGCCATCACGTCGTGAGTGAATACTACATTAACAATGCCGGACGACAGATGAAACTACTGGGGGCCTCGGTTTATGCCCGCTATGGAGAACTGTGCGGCAGAGCCATGACGTTTCCAGAAGACGGGTATCGAGGGGACTATATCCGGGCGGTGGCGGAGCGTGTAAAGGATCGAGTCGGGACGGCTTTGCTCGAACTGCCGGCCGACCAGGCGGAACAACAGATCAAAGATCTGGCCTATCAGGAACTCTTGGGCTGGATACAGCAAGATCTGCAGGCGTTCGGGATCACCTTCGAGTCCTGGTACAGCGAAACCTCGTTGTTATCGGCCGGTACGGTAGAAACAGCTCTGAATGAACTGCGAGTGCGCGATCTGCTTTACGAGGAGAATGGGGCCTGGTGGTTCCGTTCATCCAAGTTCGGCGATGAAAAGGACCGGGTGGTCAGAAAACAGGACGGAGAATACACGTACCTGGCTTCGGACATGGCGTATCACAGGGACAAGCTCACGCGGGGGTACGACCTGCTGATCGACGTGTGGGGCGCCGATCATCATGGCTATATTCCCCGTATGCAGGCTGTTCTCGAGGCCTTCGGCTATCCGCGGGATCGCCTCCAGGTCGTCTTGGTCCAGATGGTGAACCTGTCGAGAGGTGGGCGGAAAGTAGAAATGTCGAAACGCGCCGGCCAGTTTGTTACCCTGCGCGAGGTGATCGATGAAGTTGGGGCGGACGCCGCGAAATTTTATTTTCTGATGCGGCGGTCCGATACGCATCTGGATTTCGATCTCGCGCTTGCGAAACGGCGATCTGCGGACAACCCTGTGTACTATGTGCAATACGCCCACGCCAGGATCGCGAGTCTGTTTCGGGTAGCCGCTTCACGAGGCATTCTGGCACCTCACCCGAGCGAGACGGACCTGGGTTTGTTACACGACCCGGATGAATTGGGATTAATCCGGAAGCTGTCGGCCTATCCCTCCATCGTCCAGGACAGCGCGTTGGCCTTGGAGCCTCATCGCATCACGTTCTACCTGCAGGAACTGGCCGGTCTGTTGCACAACTTTTACTACAAGCACCGTATTCTCCCTCCAGTGGGCGAGAACGAAACGCTGGACGACGGAACAAAATGTGACGACGCCTCGGCGTCGAGACAGCGCGAACGGGTAACGCCGGAATTGACCGCTGCCCGGTTAGCGCTTATGCGAGCCGTCCAACGAGTCCTGGGCAACGCCTTGCAGCTCTTGGGGATATCGGCGCCGGACCAGATGTGATCTCATTCCGTGCAGGCGTCTGATGGTATGATCGACTTTGCGGTGATTCGCACAGACATGGGAGGCAGGGCTCGACTCGGCAGGCTGACGACGCGCCGAGGAACCGTCGCGACACCCGCCTTTATGCCGGTGGGGTCACTGGGGACCGTCAAGGGGGTGGACCCTGATGACCTGCGCAGTCTGGGTTTCGGGCTCATCCTGAACAACGCGTATCATCTCTATCTCCGACCCGGCCATCAGGTCATCGCGGACATAGGTGGACTCCATGCATTCACCGGATGGTCCGGTGCCATTCTGACGGACAGCGGCGGGTTCCAGATTTTCAGTCTGGCGAAACTTTGCAAGGTGACCGATGACGGCGTCACGTTTCAATCCCACATCGACGGCTCGCTGCACCATATCACGCCGGAAACGGCGGTCCAAATCCAGGAGGCTCTCGGAGCTGACATCATCATGGCGCTCGACGACTGTGTCGCACTGCCGTCCAGCATTGAGCTGGTACAAGAGGCCGTCCGCCGCACCAGCCTCTGGGCCCGTCGCTGCCAAACGGCCCGCCGACGTGCTGATCAGGCGCTTTTCGGAATCGTCCAGGGAGGACTGGACCCCGCTCTACGGGTTCAATCCGCGCGCGATCTTGTGGCTTTGGGGTTCGACGGGTATGCGGTGGGAGGGTTGTCTGTCGGCGAGGAAAAAGCCGCCATGTATCACATGCTCGACGTGACGACGCCCGAGTTACCGACCGCCAAGCCTCGGTACTTGATGGGGGTCGGCATGCCGGAAGATTTGGTCGAGGGCGTCGCGCGCGGCATCGATCTATTCGACTGCGTGGTGCCGTCCAGACATGGACGGACCGGCTGGCTGTTCACATCCTTCGGACGGATCGTGATCAAACAGGCGCGCTATGCGCGCGATGAACGAGCAATCGATCCAGCCTGCCGGTGTCTGGTCTGCGCCAAGTACTCGCGGGCCTACCTGCATCATCTCTTCAACGTTAAGGAAATGTTGGGGGCTCGCCTCAACACTGTCCACAATTTGTTCTATTTCGCTGAACTCATGCGCCGGATCCGTCTCGCCATCGAGCAGGGCCGCTTCGCGACGTTTCGAGAGGAGTTTCGTGCCCGCTGCGGGCAGCAGTCCGGCGAAGGGCCGGACGGCGCGATGGTCGAGGCCGACGGCGCCAAGGCAGCGCATTCGGTCTAAAGGGGAGCCGCAAATGATGGCATCGATGGCCTGGGCGCAGGGGGCTTCCGCAGGCAATTCTGCCACGAGCGGGCTCTTGTCGCTCGTCCCTTTCGTGCTGATCTTCGTGATCTTCTATTTTTTGCTCATTCTTCCGCAGCAGCGGAAGCAGAAAAAGCTGAAAGAGATGTTGGAGTCCCTCAAGAAAGGCGACAAAGTCGTCACGGCGTCGGGCATCTGGGGAACGGTGACAAACTTGGGAAAAGACACCGTGACGCTTCAGATTTCCGACAACACCAAGATCAAGATACAGAAAGAATGCATTGCCAGGTTGCGGACCGAAGACGAAGACTGAGGAGCGGCCGATGACACGTGCGAGGTCGGAACGAGGATGAAAAGAGTCGGCGGGCGGATGGCGTTGTTGGTGTTCGTGGTGGTGATTTCGTTCATTTTTTTTCTCCCTTCTTATCAACCCTTGTATCGTCAACTGCCGGATTGGTTGAAATCCGTGCTGCCCAACAAGGGGATCACGCTCGGGCTTGATTTGCAGGGCGGCATTCATCTGGTCCTCGAGGTCGAAGAAGACCGGGCGGTCGAGATCGCCGTCGATCGATCGGTCGTGGCCATCCAGGATCTGCTGGTCGAAAAGAAGATTCCGGTGGAGTCGGTCAAACGGACCGGCTTCGCTCGCATCACGCTCTCGTTCCAGAACGCGGATTTAAAGGACCAGATCCAGAAGCTGCTCGACGACTTTCCCTCATTTTATGAAGTGGAAAGCGCAGGCGACGCCCATACTGTGCTTTGGGAGCTGCGTGAGGGAGAGATCAAGCGCATCAAAGATTCCGCCATCAACCAGGCCTTGGAGACGATCCGCAATCGGATCGATCAGTTCGGCGTGGCGGAGCCGCTGATTCAACGACAGGGCTTGAAGCAGATCGTCGTGCAGTTGCCGGGAATCAAGGAACCGAAACGAGCGAAAGACCTGATCAAGGAAACGGCGCTCCTGGAATTCAAGATGCTGGACGAGGACAACAAGCTGGCTTTCGATCTGCCCCAGCGCATTCCTAAGGGCAAGGAAGAGGAAGTCCTGAAACAATTCGAAGGCAAGATCCCGGATGGCGATGAGATTCTGTTCGAGCGCGTGGTGGATAAGGACAGCGGTCGGGAATTCCGTATTCCGTACCTTGTCAAGAAAAGGGTGATGCTCGCCGGCGATGTGCTGAGCGACGCGCGGGTCTCAATCGGCCAATTCAACGATCCCTATGTCTCCGTGACCTTCGACGCCAAGGGCGCCCGGGAATTCGAGCGGATCACGGCGGAGAACGTCAAGAAACGCATGGCGATCGTGCTGGACAACACCGTCTATTCCGCGCCCGTCATCCAGGAGCGGATCAGCGGCGGGCGCGCCCAGATCACGGGGGCGTTCACCATGCAGGAAGCGAACGATCTCGCGATCGTGCTCAGAGCCGGGGCCTTGCCCGCGCCGCTGAAGATCATTCAGGACCTGACGGTGGGCCCCTCGTTGGGACAGGATTCCATCGACAAAGGCATCAAGTCCACGCTGTTGGCCGGCGCGATGGTGGTGTTCTTCATGGTGGTGTACTATCGGCTCTCGGGGGTCATCGCCGACTTCGCTCTGACGCTCAATCTCATTTGCTTGATCGGGGCCCTAGCGGCGCTCAATGCGACCCTGACTTTGCCAGGGATCGCCGGGATCATCCTGACGATCGGCATGGGTGTCGATTCCAACGTGCTGATCTTCGAGCGTATCCGCGAGGAACTGCGCCAGGGCAAACCTGTGCGGCTGGCCGTGGACGCCGGATACGACAAGGCGCTGCTGACGATCATCGATTCGCACGTGACGACCTTGATTACCGGGTTTGCGCTCTTTCTGTTCGGCACCGGGCCGATCAAAGGCTTTGCCGTCACGCTGTGCTTGGGCATCGCGATCAATCTGTTCACTGCGCTGGTAGGAACCAAAGTGATCTTCGATTTCATCAATCAGCGCCGGAAGGTCGAAGAACTCAGTATTTAGTTCGATAAGGAGCCGGTATGTTCGAAATTCTGGGCAAGACGAATATCGACTTCATGGGCAAGCGACAGCTCGCCTTCGTGTTTTCGGGCATCATGGTGCTCCTGGGTCTGGTGGCGGTCGTCCAGATCAGCCGGGGAACGGCGAATCTGGGGATCGATTTCGCCGGCGGCACGGCTGTGCAATTGAAATTCGACCAGCCGATCCGAATCGACCAAGCGAGGAAAGCGTTGGATGCCCATGGGTTAGGTGACGCCGAATTGCAGGAGTTCGTCCAGGAAAACAAGCTGTTGATCCGGGTGAAGGCCTCCACGACGATCGAGGAGAAAGTCGCTGAACGAGTCGTGGCGGTGTTCAGCCAGGAGTTTCCGTCTAACCACTTTATCGTGGACTCCAGCACGGAGATCGGGCCGACGATCGGGAAGAGGCTGCAGCAGGACGCTTTGATCGCCATCCTGATTTCGTTCGCCGGAATCGTCGTCTATATTGCGGCGCGGTTCGAGTTACGGTTCGGCATCGCCGCAGCCCTCGCGACTTTCCACGATGTGCTGGCGGTGCTTGGTGCATTTTACGTGCTAGACAAGGAGATCACGCTGCTCGTCGTGACGGCCTTGCTCACGCTGGCTGGCTACTCGCTCACCGATACCGTCGTCGTGTTCGACCGCATCAGGGAAAACCTCCGGCTTCGCCGGCGCGACGACATCGCAACGGTCATCAACAACGGGATCAATCAGGTTCTGAGCCGGACCATCGTGACCAGCCTGACGGTGGTGTTGGTATTGATACCTCTGACCCTGGCCGGAGGCGAGGTGCTCCATGACTTCTCGCTCGCATTATTATGGGGCGTGATCTTCGGGACCTACTCGTCGGTTTTCGTGGCCAGCCCGCTGCTCTTGATTTGGCCCGGGGGCCCTGGTCGGCTGCTGAAGCGGGCTTGAGCCATCGCCTATCAGGGGGACTCGTTTTGCGTCTTCCTGGGATGGTAGATTGACATGCCACTGCCGCCTGATTAGCCCCTAGGTTCACATGGCGTTCTGGGGTCGGTCACGGAGTCTCCAGCGGAAGATCATCGCGGCCATCGTGATGGTCGGCCTCCTCCCCCTTTCCCTGTCCCTTGCCCTGACGTACGTTGAGGAGCGGCGCGCGCTCCGCGAGACGATCGGCGCGAATTTCAAAGAACTGGCCGTGGAGGCGGCTCGTCGGATCGAGCTGCAGGTCACCCGGGGAATCAACGAGGCTCAACAGTTGGCCACCACGCCGTTTCTGCGGACGGCGGTGACGGAATCCAACCGAACCTATGTGGGCAAGGACGAGCGCACCATCCAGTCAATGATCCGCGACTGGCAGCAACGATGGCGCGCACGCGACCGGCGCAGCGAGTTTCCGATCTTCATCAACCGCATCGTGACCAATTACCTGATCCGCTGGCACGACATCCGAAAAGCGGACTACGTCGGCATTTTCGTCACGGACAACCGAGGTGCACTGGTCATCAGCTCCATTCCGCAGGTGGAGTATTACTACGGGAAAAGCTCGTGGTGGCAGGCTGTCGTCAAAAATGGACAAGGGCGGGTCTATGTCAGCGACATTTATTTCGACCCCTCCTTCGGGACCCACGTGCTCAACGTGTCGGCGCCGATTCTGGATGATGAGCAGCGCGAAGCCATCGGAGCCGTGACAGTCCTGTTGCGACGGGACACGTTGTTCCATGCCATCTCCGAGGTGACCGTCGGATCGACGGGCCACGCGATGTTGATGAGCTCCGAAGGGACTCCGTTGATCTGCCCGATCCTGGCTCCGGAAGAACATACGGTGACACCTGAGCTGGTCTCCGCGATCGGGCGGGGAAAAGCCGGATGGGTCATTGCGCTTGACGATTCGCACGGCGGCCGCAATTCGCTGGTCGGCTTCGCGCCGATTCGATTGGGCGAGAGCCTCGCGCCGGACAGCCTGGGCCGTAAACGGTGGGTCACGTTCGTACGACAAGATCCCGAGGAGACGTATGCTCCGCTCGATGAGCTCTTGATGAAGGTCACGCTCTATGGATTCTTCGTGCTGGCTGTCCTGTTGATAACCGGCGTCGCGGTCGCGCGGCGGATCTCGAAACCCATCCGAACCCTGCATGAAGGCGTGCAGGAGATCGGCAGCGGCCGGCTTGATCAGCGACTGAATCTCAGGACTGGGGACGAAATTCAGGACTTGGCGGAAGCCTTCAACGCGATGGCCGCCAATCTGCAATATTCCTTCAACCAGATTGAGCAGCGCATGGCGGAGGTCAGACGGCTCGAAGAGAAATATCGAGACCTGATCGAGAACTCGCCGGAAATGATCTGTCAATTGAACAAGGTCGGCCAGTTCGTGCATGTGAACAAAACCGGCCTCGAAAAGTTGGGATACACCCTGGACGAGATGTTGGCCATGCGGCTGTGGGACTTGGTGCCCAAGGGGCGGGAATCCGAAATCCTCGGGTATCTCGAGCGCCTGATGGCTCAGGGCCGTGGCTCGATCGAGACCGTATTCCTGGCGCGGGACGGGCGGCCCATCGATGTGGAGATCCATGCGACGGCCTTGTTTGACACGGAGGGCGGCGGGCTCGTCCATTCGCGGGCCTTCGTCCGCGACGTCACCGAACGCCGTCAGTTGGAGCAACAGGTGCAGCGATACACGACGCAATTGGAACAGGAAGTCGCGGAACGCACCCGGCAACTTTCGGCGTCCCAGGCTCGCTATAAGGCGCTGTTCGATCTGGTGGCGGATTCGGTGTTCATGGTCGATCCTATAGGGTGCATCGTCGCCGTGAACAAACGGGAGGAGCAGGCGCTGGGATATGCGGAGGAGGCGGTCGTCGGCCGGAACATTTTGGAGATCGTGCTCCCGGGTCATCACGAGGAGATGCGGAAATTGATCGACAAAATCGTGGCGGGCCAGCGGCGCGTACCGACGCAGGAGATTGTCGTCCTCGACCATTCTCGTCGGGCGACACCGGTTGAGATGGACTTGATTCGGGTAGAAGGCGACGCGAGGCCGCTGGTCATGGTTCAGCTCCGAGACATCACCGATCGAAAGCGGCTCGAACGACAGTTGGAGGACTATCGGGAGGAGCTTGAACTCAAAGTACGAGAGCGGACGCGCGAGATCGAGGAAACCAAACAGTATTTGGAAAACCTCCTCGAGAACGCGAACGATGTCATCTACACTCTGGATTCGGAGCAGCGGTTCACCTACGTCAACAGCAAGGTCGAGGCCTGGGGGTACCGGAAAGAGGACCTCATCGGTCGTCCGTACCTGTCTCTGCTGTCCAAGCGGCACCGGGGGCGCCGGCTTAAGAGCACGCTGGATATCGGTACCAAGCAGGTTTACGAAGTCGAAGTGCTCACCAGGGCGGGAGACACTCGGACGGTGATGGTCAGCGTGTCGCCCCTCTACGATTCGGAAGGCGGTATTCTGGGCGTCTTGGGCATCGCCCGCGATATGACCGAGACGAAGAAGCTCGAGCGGCAGATCCTCAGCTCCGAAAAGCTGGCATCGGTGGGGAAACTGGCGGCCGGGGTTGCGCACGAGATCAACAACCCGCTGGGCGGTATCCTGAATTGCTTGTACAACCTGCGGAAAGGGAACCTGCCGCCGGCCAGGCAGGAGGAATATCTAGCCTCGATGGAGGACGGGCTGCGACGCGTGCAGAAGATCGTCAGGCAGTTGCTGGATTTCTCGCAACAGCATGAGCCCGAGCTCTCCTTGACCGATATCAACCAGGTCGTCGAGCGGGTGCTCGTTCTCACTAACCACACCTTCGTCGCGAATCGCATCGTGTTGGAAACGGACCTGGGCCGCAATCTGCCCGACCTCATGGTCGACCGCCACATGATCGAGCAAGTGCTGATGAACCTGATCCTCAACGCGGTGCAAGCCATGAAGGGGGGAGGCGTGCTCACGATTCGCACGCGCATCGACGAGGGCCTCTGCCTGATCGAGATCAAAGACACCGGGTGCGGCATTCCGGGGTCCGTGCTGCCGAAGATTTTCGACCCATTCTTCACCACGAAGGGGGAAGGAGAAGGGACCGGACTGGGGCTCTCCGTCAGTCTCGGCATCGTCGAGCGGCACGGAGGGAAGATTCTTGTTGAAAGCGAGGTCGGGAAAGGCACGACGTTTACGCTCTGCTTGCCTGTCGCAAGGGACCGGGTCGCGATCGGGAGACTGTCGTGAAGCCTCTCAGCCTACTCATTGTGGATGACGAGCCGCTGATGCGGCTCTCTATGAGCGACGCATTGAAGGCCGTCGGATACGACGTTCAGGCGGCGGCCAGTGGGACCGAGGGCGTCGAGGCCATCCAGAAACGTCAGTTCGACATCGTCATTACCGATCTGCGCTTGCCGGGCACGGATGGATTGACGCTTCTGCAGACATGCAAGCAAGTTTCGCCCCGAACGGAAGTCGTCGTGATCACTGCGCATAGCTCGGTCGAGACGGCAGTCGGCGCGATGAAACTGGGAGCATATGACTACATCACCAAGCCCTTCCAGATGGACGAATTGCTGCTCATCGTCGATCGACTGGCCAAAGTGCTCGCGCTCCGTCAGGAGAATTTGCAGTTAAAGGAGGAATTGGCCGGCAAGTTCAGTTTCCAGGGTATCCTGGGCAAGAACGAGCGAATGCGCGCGGTGCTGGAAAAGATCAAGCTGGTGGCCGGGACCGATTCAACCGTCCTAATCGTCGGGGAGAGCGGGACTGGAAAGGAATTGGTTGCGAATGCGATTCACCACATCAGCCCGCGAAAGGATCATGCGCTGATTAAAGTCAGCTGCGCGGCTCTACCGGAGACCCTGCTGGAGGCGGAACTATTCGGCCATGAGAAGGGGGCCTTTACCGGGGCGTTGCGACAACGACGTGGACGGTTCGAGCTGGCCAACAAAGGGACGCTGTTCCTGGACGAGATCGGCGAGATTTCTCCGGTGGTGCAGGTCAAATTACTGCGGGTCCTGCAGGAGCGGCAATTCGAGCGGGTCGGGGGAAATGAGACGATTGAGGTGGACGTCCGTCTGGTGTGTGCGACACAGAAGGATCTGAAGAAGGAAGTCGCAGCCGGCCGCTTCCGCGAGGACTTGTTTTATCGGCTGAACGTTGTGCAGGTAGTGTTGCCTCCGTTGCGGGAGCGTCAGGAAGATATCCTGTTGATCGCCGAGTATATGCTCCACACGAGGTCGGCTCACATGAACAAAGACCTCAAAGGATTTTCGCAGGCGGCTCGCGAACTACTCTTGCGCTATTCGTACCCGGGCAACGTGCGCGAGCTCGAGAATATGGTTGAACGGGCCGTTGCGTTAGGGCGTGCGCAGGAGGAGATTCAGCCATGGGATCTCTGTGGCTTCCAATCTTGTCCCTACCTGGGCGGGGTACCCCAAGAATCATGCGGCTTTTGTAGCGAGGGTCTGACGGGAACAGCGCGAAGAGAGGCCCCGACGTGTTCTTTGTCGGCGGCAAGGGAACAATTCGAACGGGAATACATCGTCTCCGTGCTTGAGCGAGTTGGTGGAAGCAGAACTGAAGCCTCCAAGATTTTAGGACTCTCGCGGAAGGCCTTGTGGGAGAAATGCAAACGCTATGGAATTCCGTCAGGCAGAAACGACGCGGAACCGGAGTCCGATGAAGATTAAGCTTATTCCGTCGGTTCCGGACCACCCTCCCAAAGCTTTACCGTCCGGTCCCAGGAAGCGCTGGCGAGACGCAATCCATCGACGGAAAAGCATACAGACCGGACGTAGCTGGTGTGGCCCTTTAGCGTCCTGAAGTGCCGACCTGAGGCGATATCCCACAACTTGATAGTATGATCGTCGCTCGCGCTCACCAGCACCTTGCCGTCGGGCGAAACGGCCAGCGACCGAACCCAGCCGCCATGGCCTTTCAGCGTTCTCAGCTCGGTCACTTCCGGCATGGCGAAGAATTTGATGGTCGTATCCCGGCTGCCGGTGATGAGCATCTTTCCATCGGGCGTGAACGTCATGGCACCGATCCAGTAGTCCATCGGCTTTTGGAAGCCGCCGTCGTCCTCGAAAAAGTACCCACGTGCTTCCGGAGTATCTTCTTCGTCTTCCCGCCAATGTCCGTTGTGGACGATCTTCTCCTCCCCGCTCGGCAAGACCTCCCACACTTTGATCTTGCCGATGTCGCTGCCGCTGGCCAGATGGATACCGTCCGGCGAGAAGGCGACACAGACCGACCAGTGATGGTCATACGGGTCCTTACCTAGGAGAGTCATCAATTCGGTGCCGGTCGTGACTTCCCAGATCTTGATATCTTTGTTATGGCTCCCGCGAGCCAGCATCAGGCCATCAGGAGAGAGGGACAGGCTGCAGACGTTGTGGTCGTAACGGGTGAACAGGAGCTTCAACGGTTCGCCAGTCTTGGGGTCCCACAGGCGGATCGTTCGGTCATCGCTGCCGGTGGCGAGGATTTGGCCGTCTGGCGTGAAGACCACCGCCCTGATGTCGTGAGTATGACCGCGCAACGACCGGAGCAGTCGTCCGGTTTCGATGTCCCAGATGCGCACCATACGATCGACTCCCCCAGAGGCCAGGGTCTGGCCATCCGGTGAAAAGGCGACCGTCCAGACTCCGTGGGAATGCCCGCGAAAGGTTCGCACTTCGCGCGCCCCTGCTTTCCAATATTCAAGCAGGTCGACTTTCGGCTGCAGGCTTTCGGCTTGTTCGGTTGCGGGGCCTGTTTGCCACGTCTGAGGATGCGCGGAAGTCACTTGATCGCCCATGGACTCGTTTTCACTCCTTGGCTAGACCGGTTGGCCGCCCCTCCGTGCAAATTGCAAAACGGTTTTCGGAGCGAGTATAATTTTACCTCTGCCGAGAAGATGGTAAGAGATGCCACACGGTCAAGTCAAGCGATCCGATAACCTGGCTTCGTAAGGAATCCGGCTCTTCAGGAAATTCCGCGTTTGACGTGTTCATTCAGCTCTAGCCGCCGAGGTATGCGATGGAAATCCGATTTCAGCCTGCCCTGCTCCAGGAAGTGATCGACTCGTTCATTGAAAAGACCGAGCGAGAAGGCGATCCCACCTACTATAAGGAGTTTCACGAGCTTGCCGACCCGATCTACGAGAAATTTTCACTCGATGACCGGGAACCGGAGTTCAAGAAACTCTATCAATATCTCTTCGGCATTTGGGGGTTTTCGGATATTATCCGCGATGCGTTCGACGAATTCCCGGAGTTGAAGAAGAAAATCGGCATTGTTCTGGTCAAAGGCGTGCTGAAGGAAGATCAGGAAGGGGTCGACATCCTGAGAAAATGGGGTTCCGTCGAGCACGAATTGGCCAAGCAGTTTGAGGAAAAGGGCCTCAAGGGCGTCGGCATCAAGCTCATCCCCCGTCGATTCTATGATCCCGCGCTGACCCGCTATTGCCGACACGAATTGACTCACATCTCTGATATGCTGGATCCGGCGTTCAATTACGATCCGGACACCAAAGTCGGGCAGAACCCCGGTGAGGAAACGCTGATCCTTCATCGCTACCGGGTTCTGTGGTGTTTGAGCATTGACAGCCGCATCGAGGCCTCAGGCAAAGAACCGATGCTCGCTAAGGAAGACCGATATAAAGAATTCCGCTCGTGGTATCGAAAAATTCCGCCTGCTCAGCTCAAGTCGGTGTTCGAAGGCTTGTGGCAGACGCAATTCTTCACGCATTCCGAGTTGGTGGAAATGGCCACCGATACGTTGCGTGTGATGGACCGCGCAGTCGAAGTTGAGGGCGGAGAGGTGCCGGAAACGCAAAACAAGATCATGCTGATGCCCGGGTTCCCCTGCCCGCTCTGCCGCTTCCCGACGTATTCCTGGGTCGAAGACTTGGAGAATAAGGTGGAGAAGTATGTCTTGGACTATATCCGCGAGAATCATCCGGGTTGGGATACGGAATTCGGCGCCTGCGATCGCTGCGTCGAAGTGTACAAGCTCCGCGCCGATGGGGTGATGGGCTAATCACTAGTTGTAGGAAGTCCATCTTATGGCCTCCGAACCGCAGTACGGTCGACGGCAGTTCTTGAAAGATTCCGTGATTTCCGTCGCCAAGGCCGCGCATGAGTTCGTGAAACACAAAGAGGCACCTCGGGAAAAAGCCGAGACTCCTCCGCGAACGGATTGGCTGAGACCGCCGGGAGCCGTGGAGGAGGCCCTCTTTCTCGAACGCTGCACGCGTTGCGGTGACTGCGCCAAAGTCTGTCCCTATGGGAGCATCTGGTTCGACCAGCGGGACGGCACGCCCGTCGTCTTCCCCGATCAAGTCCCCTGCTACTTATGCGAGGATTTTCCCTGCATCGCTGCCTGTGCGACGGATGCCTTGTTGCCGGTGGCAAGACGGGAAGAGGTCAGGATGGGGCTGGCTGTGGTGTCGCACCGTGATTGTACTGCGGGACAAGGGTGTCACGCCTGTGTCTCAAAGTGCCCGATGGGCGCGTTGGAAATGGACTTCGAGTCGATGCGCCTTATGGTCACGACCGACCGGTGCGTTGGTTGCGGGATTTGCGAGTCCGTGTGCAAGACCGTTAACGACAGAGTTGCTATAAGGGTTTCCCCTGAGCGATGGCTCACAAAGGGCCGTTCTCACGCGGGGTTAGAATAGTCGCTGATTGGCCCTGCGGACCTCGATCAGAAGCCTTTGATAGCGCGAAGGAACATGAAAATCAGGTGGTTAGGTGGCGTCATTCATTGGGTGGCCGAGAACATGCTTGACTTCGCTTTGGTCTTTACCTATGATACGCGCGCCTATGCCAAAAGTTCGAAATCTTGAACCGAACAGCTCTGGTTCGAACGCCGGCTTCAAGCATCGAACTGAGGAGGGGTATTGATGACGGCAAAGCAATCTCAAGTGAAGCAGTCGGAAGGTTCTACGGCGGTCATTCCCAGAACGGAAGTAGTGAAAGATACTCCCGCAGTCGAACGGGCATTGAACCGCAGCAAGATTTATCTCCTGATCTCCTGGAGCATGTTGTATCCGGAAGACGATGAGTTTCTTGATTACCTCCAGAGCGGGGAATTTGTGGAGGACGGTCGATCCGCATTGGAGAGCCTTCGCTCGGCGCTAGACGGAGTCGGGGGAGAGCGTGCGAAGCAGAAGATTGCGGCACTGTTCAAGCACTTCGACTTGATCGAGAAGTGGGTTGCGTCAGAATGCGTCAACTGGCAACTCGGTGATCTGCAAAGCGAGCATCGTCGAGTGTTCAGTAATGTCATCACTCTAGATTGTCCTCCCTACGAAACCCTGTTTGGCAATGATCACGTGTTTGCGCAGTCTCATGTCATGGGAGATATCGCCGGCTTCTATAAAGCCTTCGGCGTCGAACTCTCGCGGGATATCCATGAACGGCTCGACCATCTGAGCGTCGAGCTGGAGTTTATGCACTTTTTGGCGTACAAGGAGAGTTACTCCCGTTGCCACGACGGAGCGGATAAAACCCAGATAGTCGTCGATGCCCAAAAGAAGTTCGTCAAGAATCATATCGGCCGTTGGGTCCCGCTTTTCTGTCGGATGTTGGCCAGGAAGGCCGATTCGGGATTCTTCAAATTGATGGCAGACGTCACGAGCGATTGGATAGACTTCGACGTGGCCTTTCTTGGTGTGAATCCACAGCCGTATTCCGAAACCGATTACCGTCCTGCGACCTTCAGCGCTCCTGAAGGTCAAACGTACGAGTGTGGCGCACAGGATCAGGGGAATGAGTTGAACATGTTGCTCAGCGAGGTTGGCGCCCAGACGTTTTTGGAAAAGGAAGAGAAAAAGGAGGAGAGCGGGCCGGTTGGAACAGCATAAGGCCCACGCATTTTTTGTTTTATCGTTCACGGGGTTGAGCCCGTGGGAGGCGTAATGGGAAGTCGTTTTTTTAATCTTTTAAGAGAGGAGGGCATACTCGTATGAGACTGGTGCAGACACGCAACAAGCGTTTGGTGTTTGGCATTCTTCTCTCTGCCCTGGTTGTTGGCGTAATGCTGACGATTGGGCAAGTGCCGCTGGCGGTCAGCCAGCCGGTCACGATCCCAGTGAAGGCCATCAAAGGCCCCATTCCTATGGACGGTGCCAATCCGATCTGGGAAGGTGTGCCGGGTGTCGTCGTGCCCCTGAGTGGGCAGACGATTACCACTCCGATGCACCCGAACATCTCGGTCAAGTCGGTGTTCGTCAAAGCGGTGACCAACGGCAAAGAAATCGGTTTCCGCCTCGATTGGGCCGACCAGACCAAGAACGATACTACGATCGGGCCCCAGGACTTCAGGGATCAAGCGGCGATTCAGTTCCCGGTGAATACGTCCGGCGCACCTCCGTTCCAGTGCATGGGGCAGTCGGGTGGGACTGTGAACATTTGGCGGTGGAATGCGGAGTGGCAAAAGGACTTGGGTAAGGATAGTGCCGGGATTTGGGACGTGGATGATCAGTATCCCGGTATCTTCTGGGATTATTATTTCGAAGAGCCCGCTGGCGGTGTCACCTATCCGGACCGGATCGGTCGGAGCCTCGGCCCCTTTAATCCTGGTATCTGGTCTGGGAATATCTTGTCGGATCCGACGTTGCGCGTGAGCTCTGTGGAAGATCTCAACGCCAACGGGTTCAGCACGCTCACCACGCAGGCGCACCAGGACGTGATCGGTAATGGCGTGTGGGAACCGGCCGGTTCCGTCAAGGGAGGATGCTGCACGGGTCCGACCTGGCGCATCGTCGTCAAGCGGGCCTTGGAGACCAGCGATCCAAACGATGTGCAGTTCAAGCCCGGTATGTCCGTGCCTGTGGCGTTTGCGGTTTGGGATGGCACCAACGTGGAGAGAAACGGCATGAAAGGCATCTCCACGTGGTTTACGCTGAAGCTTCCGTGAGCGGGTCGGGTGTGCGGTTGAGGGCGGTTGAGGGCATTGCCTCGGCGTAAGGCTGGCATTGCCTCGAGTTGGTAGTTTGAGAGAAGCCCCGAGCCGCCCCGTCGAATGATGACGGGAGGCGGTTCGGGGCTTCTCTTTTTTTAGATTTAGGCTTTGGTGAGGGTTCCTTTGCGCTTACTTCTGAAGGAAGCAAGGATTACTCCGAGACTCGGAAAAAGGGGCGGATCATACAGGGTTGCTTTTGCTAAATTACGGGGTGTATAAAGTTTGAGTAACCGCTCGGCGTGCGCCGCTAATTCCCGGATTCTTCTATAGAAATTAGTCCGGTAAAGAAGGCTGCTCATGAAGATCTCGTTGTTGTTCCCGCCGACCTGGCATCCGTCTCAACCTTACCTGAGCTTGCCGTCCCTCACAGGATTTCTCTCGCAAGCCGGAATCAGGAACGTTGGGCAGCGCGACTTGGGTATCGAGCTGCTCGATGTCATGCTGACACGAACCTATGGCGAAGAAATTTACCAGCATTTGGTGGACAAGGTCAGAGACCTCGAGCGAGAGCGGAGGGGAGAGACCGGTCCGTCAAGTGCGGAGCATTATGCTCGGGTGGTGGAATCCCTCGAGCGATTCCCGTATTTGATCGATCGCATTGATCTGGCCAAGGAGACGTTACGAGGAGAAGGATTTTACGATCTCGATCAGTACCGCGACAGTCTTTTCCTGATCGATAAGTGGCTCGAATTGCTTTCGACGCTCTATTTCCCGACGCGCATCACAGTCGTCGACAACCAGTTTGGCTCCTATTCGATCTATTCCTCGAGGGATCTGCTCAAAGCGATCCACGACGAAAAGCAGAATCCTTACATTAGCCTGTTCCGTGAGAAGTGCCTGCCGTCGATTCTTGGTGACCAACCGGACCTAGTCGGAGTGTCCATTACGGCCACGTCTCAAATCGTGCCCGGTCTGACTCTTTGTCGTCTGATCAAGGAGGCCAATCCGGATATTCACCTGACAATCGGGGGCAGCATCTTTACACGCCTTGTCGACAACCTGCGGCGGTGTCCCGGGCTTTTCGATCTCACGGACGACTTCGTGGTGTTTGAAGGTGAAACGGCCCTCCTTGAATTGGTCAATCAGATGGAGGGGAAGCGGGACTTCAGCAAGGTGCCTAATTTGATTTACCGGCAGAACGGCAAGATCACAGTCAACCAACCTTTCTATTCAGAAAACATCAACCAGTTGCCGGCTCCCAACTACGATGGGTTCCCTCTCGGCCGCTATCTGTCGCCGGAACCGGTGCTGCCGGTCCAGTTCTCCCGCGGATGCTACTACAAGGATTGTGCGTTCTGCGCACTGACTCTCGATCATCAGAACTTCAGACAGAAGGATCCGGGGAGAATGGTCGACGAATTGGAATGGCTCAAACAGCGGTACGGCACCGGCTTTTTCTTCTTCACGGACGAATGCTTTGCACTGTCGCCCACCAAGCGGCTGTGCCAGCAGATGATCGACCGGAACCTCAACGTCCGGTGGACCTGTGAGATGAGATTCGAAAAGAATCTCACGCGCGATCTCCTCGCACTGATGCGGGACGCCGGTTGCTTGAAAATCGTGTTTGGACTCGAATCCTTCAATCAACGGGTCATGGATTTCATGAAGAAAGGAATCAAGCAGGAGAGCGTCCGGCGCATTACCGACGACTGCGTGGACTTAGGCATCGCCGTCCACTGCTATATCATTGTCGGGTTCCCGACCGAGCGCGAAGAGGAAGCGCTCGAAACGATGAATTTCATCGTGGAGAACAAAAAACTGCACAGTTCGTTCGGCTTCTCCTGCCAGCCGTGCCTGTTCGATTTGGAGAAGGAGGCGCCGATCATGAGCGATCCGGGCGGTTACGGGATCAGGCGGATCATGCGCCCGGCTGCCGAGGATTTGAGCTTGGGATTCTTCTATGAAGTTCAGGAGGGCATGACGCCGGACCAGGCGGAGCGAGTGTACCAATACGTCTACGAAAAAATCAGCGAGGTGGTGTGCGAGTTGCCGTTTAACTATTCGATGGCTGACGGGCTGCTCTACATCGCCCGCGCGAAGGCCCAGGCGGACCAGGTTCCTCAGCCGGCTGGTTCTTGAGCCAGGGACGCGGTAATTGACGCTATTTTTCTCGTCCAGCTATAATCACACTCCTTCACGACGGGACGATCGGTAAACCGGTTGGGTCTTTTGGTTTTAGTTTATGATCGGAGAAACGGCTGTTGAGAAGAGCGGACGGGTAGACGAGCAGGGGTTGCTCTTCGAATACACGATCAAGTTGGCACTGCTGGCCGGTTTCCTCGAACTGGTGTTGTATCGTTTGGTATCTCGCCTCGGCATGCACTTGAGCAAGGTGTTCGATAAGCACGAGTCGGTTCGCCTTGCTTTCAAAGCCCTTTCTTCGATCGGATTCGCCCTGCTGAACGTGGTGTCGCTCCTCGTGTTTCTCGCCCTGCTGATTCTGTTGCTGAATAAGATCACAGCAAGGCGCCGGGTTGCCGGGATCGACAAGGTCGCTGTCCCGACGGTCGTGTTCGTAGTGCTTTTGACGATCGGGTTTCTCATCGTGCCGCCTGCGATGCTTGGTTCGGTGCTGTACAACCTGGTCGCGTTCGCGGTGATCGCACTGTTGATGGTGGAGTATCTTTCTTCACATCGCTCTCCGTCCCAGCGCGCATTCGGCCTCTGTTTCTTCCTCGGGATTTCCGGTTGGTTCTACTACCAGACCCTCTCAACCGGCTTCGGCTTGCTGGGCGTTCTGACACCGCCGCCACTCGTTCACGAGGTCAATCGGGCCGGTGAGGCGTTCATGGTGTTGGCCAGCATTCTTTCATTTTGGGCCTATGGGGGCGGCGTGTCGTTCCGTACGAAGAATTACCGGTTACGTCGGCGCGCACTGTGGTTCTGGGGCATCGCCTGTACGGTCTTTGCCGCGCTGTTGTTTATGGATTATGCGCTCAGTCTGTACAGGCCCGCGATGGCGGAAAATGCGAGGAGGGCCGGTGAGGGCATCAGTTGGATTTTCCAGATGGGCATGGGTTATACGTTCTATCTGCCCTTCGCTTTCTACGTGGCCGGCCTGCTATGTTGGTCGTATGCTGTCATCAAATTGCTTTCAATGGGCCGTATGGCCGGCTATGGGCTGGGACTCTTATTCATTGCCGGCTACGCGCTGCAGCTTTCGCACTTGACCCTAATGGTGATCTTGGGCCTGATGGTTCTCAATCTGGACAAGCGACGGGCGGTCACGGTGACTGAGAATCCCGCAAGCGAGTCTCGGCTGGTCGCCACACCACCTTCGCTTGTCGGCGAGCGGACTTAAGATTAAAAAGCCTGGTGAATAGCTATGGATGAACAGAAAACGACACCTTCACCGGATCCGGGAGGAGCGGCGGTCGAACAGGCGGAGCAGCCGCTGACGCCCGAGGAAGAAATTGCGGAACTGGAAAAGCTGTTGGCGGCTGAGCCTGACGACTTCCAAGCTCGCTGCCGACTGGGAGAGCTATATTTCAGCAAGGGTCGGTTGGATGATGCGCTCGCCGAAGTGAAAAAATCCATCGAGATGGCCGAAGGGCTTCGGGCCGAGATGAACCGATCGCTGGCCATGTATTATTCCAATCTCGGAACCATTTACGCCACCAAAGGCATGATGGAAGAAGCCGAAGGGCAATTCAAGCAGGCGCTCGAGATTCATGGGAGCGACGTGCTCGCTCTTTTCAATCTCGGCCGCGTTTATGCCGAAAAACGGCAATACATGGAGGCCAAAAAGTACTTCGAGAAGCTGGTGGAAATCACGCCCGAGGATCCGATCGCGTGGTACAACCTGGCGGGAGTCTATGTGGAGCTTGATAATCCCCAGGTCTCGGATTACAACACGATGGATATGGCGATGCAGTGCTATCTCCGCGTATTGGAACTCGACCCGAAGCATCTCGAATCAAGCTTCAAGCTCATGGAGATCGCGCTGAATCACAAGAAAACCGACCTGGCGATCAAGGTCATGGAGAGCGCGGTCGAGCATAACCCGGATGAGCCGCTCGCGTATTACAATCTGATCAGCGTCTACGACAAGTGTAAAATGTTCGAACACGCGGAGCAGGCCAGGCAGCGGTTGAAGGAACGGTTTGCAAAGCGGTCGAAAGACACAGCGGCAACCTGATTCAATCCCTACGAAGGAGAAGGACAATGTTTGGAAGTATCGGATTCACCGAGCTGATTCTGATTCTGTTCATCGTGTTGATCATTTTCGGAGCCGGGAAACTGCCCCAACTCGGCGAGGGACTCGGCAAGGCGATCAAGGGCTTTAAGAAATCCGTTCATGAAGCGGATCAAATCGAAGCCGAAGCTCAGGTCCAGGCTCAGGTTCAGCAGGTTGCCGCTCCACAGTCCCAACCAATCCCGCCGCCGGTCCAACCTCCTGCCGCTGCTCCAGTGGCCGAACAACCTGCGGCGACCCTCACGCCGCCGTCTCATGCGTAGCAAGTTAGGACAACGGCGCCGGGAGGGCGCTCAGGCGAGGGCGTGCAATGGAAACTGACGTTCAGCAATTGGCCGTCGGGTATATCGAAACGTTTGCCGGCAACGGCAAGGCGCGCAGCACCGGTGACGGCAAGAAGGCCGCGAAGGCAGGGATTCCTCTTCCTCACCATGCCGCGTTGGATAAGGAAGAGAAGTGGCTGTACTTTGCCGAATCCGGTTCGGATCGGGTCCGGCGCATCAATTTGCTCGAGGGTACGGTACATAACTATGCCGGGATCGGCGAAACCTGCTACAGCGGTGATTCCGGCCCCTGTGGCGAAGCCGGTCTTTATCTTCCCCTCGATGTGGCGTTTGATTCCCGGAACGATCTGTACATCTGCGATTCCGGCAGCAACCGGATTCGAAAAGTCGATCATGAAACCGGAATCATCACAACCGTGGTCGGAACCGGGCGGCATGGATTCAACGGAGACGGTCCGGCCTTGGAAGTCAATCTGACGTGGCCTGCCGCCATCGCGTTCGATGCGGACGATGTGATGTACATCGCAGATACGCAGGCTCACCGTATCCGTCGGTACGATCCCCGGACCGGAATGGTGACGACTGTTGCCGGTACCTGGTCGGCCGAAGATGACGAGCGGGAGCAGCCGCTTGTCGCCAGGAACCTTGTCGTCCTTTCCGGCGATGCGATCGGGATCGATTTTAGCGACGATCATGGTTGGCTGATGCCGGTCTGCTCGGACGGCTTGGACCTTTCGCCGTATCTGGACGACGGGAAGTCGGCCATAGAAGCGAAGTTGTACGACATCGTCGGAATCGCTGTGGATTATGAAGGGCATCTCTATATAGTGGATAAAGGCAGCAACCGGGTGCGCAAGATCGACCGATATACGGGCGTCATCTCGACGGTCGCCGGAGTGTGCCGTTACGGGTTCGACGGGGACGGCAAACCGGCAAACAGATCCATGCTGCACGCGCCAGAAGCGGTGGTGTTCGATCCATGGGGCAATATGTATATTTCCGACACGATGAACCATCGCGTCCGAAGAGTGGATGTCAAGACCGGGATCCTGACCACGGTCGCGGGGAACGGCGACAGTGGCTATGAAGACAAGAACATGGGCGGATGCGGTGCCGCTCGATTCGTGGCGAAAGAAGCGGCAGGTGCACTCAAGCACGGAGACGGGCTGCCGGCGATTGAGGCCGTCGTCAACTCTCCCGTTGGCTTGGCGCTCGATTCCCAGGGGTACTTGTATATCTGCGAGCGGGGAGAGAATAAGATTCGCCGCACACGTTTGTGGTAGAGGCGTATCTTGTCTCCATACACTCTGTTGTCCATTGACGGTTGTCGAGACTGCGCGATGGCGCGAATGACCCGGTTGTGGACCATCCATCCTTTCGGGCTGTGTCTGCTGTGTCTCGTCCTGATGAGCGCGTTTGTGCTTGGAGGGCTCGGCATTCCAATCGTAAGTTCCGAGGGGATGATCATTCGTTCCCATTTGATTGAGGGCGAAATTCCCACCGCTCCGGAAGATCCGGTGTGGAACAAGATTCCGCCGATGACGCTGCCGCTCAGCGGCCAGATCATCACGCGGCCGGTGTGGCCCGAACCGACCGCGAGAGCGTTAGGCGTGCGCTCCGTGCATAACGGAAAAGATATCGCCTTTCTGTTGGAATGGCAGGACAACACCAAGAACGACCGACTGACGCCGGGCACGTTCCGTGACGGAGTCGCGGTTGGGTTGCCGCTCGGAGACGCCCCGGCCTTTTTCTGCATGGGCCAATTGGATCATTACATTAACATCTGGCATTGGAAAGCCGATTGGCAGAGCGACATCGATCGTCGAGCTGCCCGGGCTGTGGAGAAGCAAAGGGGCGAAGTGCGACGGTTTGAAGTGATCCCGAGACGGGTTTCTTCGGTGGAAGACTTGATTGGCGGCGGCTTCAGTACATTGACGACCAAAGAGAAGCAGGGGCGGGTCCAAGGCAAGGCGACGTGGAAAGACGGCGTATGGCATGTCGTGATCAGGCGTCCTCTTTCGACCGAAGAGCAGGAAAACGAAGCCAAACTGATTCCGGGCCGGATGCAAGCCATCGCGTTCGCGGTTTGGAACGGGGAGAACAAGGAGCGGAACGGACAGAAGGCGGTGGCGCCTTGGTTTCAGTTGGCGATCGATCCAGTGAAGCTATAGTGGTCTTTGGATCGGTCCTCGATCGGCAAGGACCGACGAACGGATTTACGGTCACGTTTCGGGAATCGAGCATAAGCATCGGAGTGGACGACTTGGAGGTTGGCGGGACTACCAATCGGTCGGCCGGACAAAAAGCCCTCCTCCGTGGCAGGGCTTTTTTTATATTCGTCTGCCTGGTCGCGTTTGGGTTCGGCGGCAGCTTCTTTCCGCCGCTGATCGGGGCCGTGACCGACGGAGAGATGACCGAGGAAGAAGCACTCAAGGTCGGCGAAGAATTCGGTATTGTGGTCGGGCCGGTCGATGAAGAGATTCAAAAAGAATTGAAGCTGCAGAGACCGGAAGGGGTGGTGGTCTTCGAAGTGATCGGCGGGACTCCGGCTGATCTTGCCGGCATCAAGGTTCGGGCGGTCATCAAAGAAATCGACAAGGTGGAAGTTCGGACCTTGAAGGATTTCGGCCTGGCCCTCAAACGCGCCATTCCTACCTGTAACTTCACGGTCGGCACCTACGAGCCGGCCGACCCCGATAATCAAGGCGTGGGGGGCATTCTCAATTTTCATTTTGTCGGATGCAAGCGGGATTGAAGCCGGTCAACGGCCGGCGGTCTGAGAGTGCGATATGAGACTGATGAACAAGCTGGCGGTCGGCGCGCTGCTGGCGCTTGTCGTCGGTGTGAATGCTTTCCATCACGGAAGGGCCGTGGCGCAGAAAGCCGACGGACAGGCTCCCGAGACGCCCAGCGACTGGGTGGCCGAGATCGAGAAGATTTTCATCCGTTCGGAAGATTGTAAGCAGTGCCATGACCGACATTTCGAAGAATGGAAAGGCATGCGCGAGCAGACGCCCGATCTGAAAACGTTCGGGCGGGTCGATGCGGCGCTGTTGCACGGAACATCTTTTGAGTCGCCGGTGTTCAGAACGGTGCTGGGCGTATGGATGCAGACCAACCCGACGGCCGAGGAGCGCGTCCGGTGTCTGTCTTGTCACGCGCCTGCGGTGACGGTGTTCCCGCAACATGCCGACAAAATCGTCAACCAGATTCTGTCGGGAAAAGTGGAAGTGGAAGGGATCGGATGCGCCTCTTGTCACCTGATCAATTCGATGGAGAAAAACCCAGGGCCCCCGCCAACATTCAAGGTTCAGCCGGGAAAGGTGCTCTACGGACCGTACGCGGATCCGGAGGAGAACTTGGTCCATCCGGCCAGTCAATCCGATCTCTACAGAGGGGCCAATTACTGCGCCGCCTGTCATTTCGACAAGGTCAAAGATGTGACCCGTCGCGATCTTCCCGGGGAGATTCTTCAGGGTACCATCTGCCAGGATTGTCACATGGAACCGTCCACCGGCAGCTCGACCTCCAAGCGTGGTGCCATGACACGGGCCATCGGCCGCCACTGGTTCAGAGGCGTGGTGATTCCCGGCATCCTGCTCAAGAACCGCAACTTGCAGGCCGAATGGATGCCGCGGGTGGATATCGAAGCCGTCAAGTCCGCAACGGCCGTGGAAGGAACGGTCCTGGTGAGGGTCGGGAGCCTGCCGCATAGTTTTCCTGACGGAGACCCGGTCCTGAAGCAATTCTTCGTAACGATTACCGTCAAGGATCCGAAAGGATCAGTGCTGGCCGAGGAAGTCAAGAAATTCGGATTGCCCTACGAGCAGATCCTGCGCGGGCCGATTCCCGATCCTTTCGTCAAGGGAGGCACGACCCGGCGGGTGCCGTTTTCATTGACGATCCCGAGCGGTGCGACGCCGGCCAGCGTGGAAGCGGTGTTGACCTACGCGCTGATTCCCGAGCCTGCGCCCGCGCTGAAGGAACGATACCTCGCGACCTTGGCTAACGATCAGGACCGGGCGGCGGCCGTCAAAATCATCGAGGAATACACGCAGCCTCGAGTCCTGACGTTCCGGACGAAGTCGATCTAGGTCGCGTCGCATCCGACAAAAGCTAGAAGAAAGTTCCACGAGCGCTCTGCCGAAGAAGGGGGATCACGGTGATTCCTAGCAGGAGTGTAGCGCGACTGGGCGTCGCTGGCGCGGCGTTAGTGGGCGCTATGGTAGCCGGTAACTCGGCCGATCTTGGCGTCGCGCAGGATTCCGTCAAGTCGCAGGCGGTCATCGAGAAGATGTTCCCGAACTCCAATAAGTGCAAACGCTGCCACGAGCGAGTCTTTGAAGAATGGGAAACGTCGCCCCTCTCGCGGTCCATCCATTCTCCGGCCTTCCGGGCTGCATTGGACGAGTATCTGGCGTTCTCCGGGGGCAAAGACAAAGCGCTGTGCCTCCGTTGTCATGCTCCGCACGTACGTGAGTTTGCGGATTCGGCGCAGATGTTCATCACCCAGGTGCAATCCGGCGATCCGACGATCGACGGAGTCGGCTGCGCCCAATGTCACCTGATCAAACAGGTCGATCGAAGCAGCCATCCGCCGGTCCCAAAATACGAACCGGGAAAAACGCTCTACGGCCCTTACAAGGATTTCGTCCAAAATCTGGCGCACCAATCCATGGAATTGGATTTGTTTCGCAAATCCGATCTCTGCCTGAATTGCCACCAGGCGGTTCCGACCGCCGCGAACCTCGGTAAGAGCAACGACTTGTTGGGCAACTGGGATCAGAGCAAGGCGGTCAAATCGGGAAAGGAATGCCAAACCTGTCATATGCCGGAACAGATCGGGGAATCCGCCAACGGCGAGAGCAAGCGTAAGGTCGCGAATCATACCTTCCCGGGCCGGATCGGGAAACTTCGCCAAGAGGCCGCCAAGCTGGATGTGTCGGCGGATGTGAAAGGCGACAAGACTACTGTCAAGGTGACGGTGCAGAGCCTGGTGCCGCATAATCTCCCGACGACCCATCCCGCCTGGGCGAGCGTCGTACTGGATTTCGTGATCAAGGGCAAGAATCTCAAAACCGTCTTCAGCGAGCAGCGAGTCTATGGGCGGACGTATGCGGATGCCAAAGGCGAGAAGACGGTATTCGATTTCAAGGCAGTCAAGGTGTTGGAAGACACGGTGCTGAAACCGGAAGAGATCCGGGTGGAGACGTTCACCTTCCCGACGCCCAAGGATACCAAGAGCTTCGACATCGAGGTTGCGCTGAACTACGCGCCGGTGACCGGTCCGCCCGCGTTCTTGCAGCGAATCGAGGCGGAATCTCCCAAAGGCGCCCAAGACCCCGTTTTCCAGCCGATCCCGATCGTCAAGTTGATGCAGAACGTCCCGTTGGTGAAAATCGACTAGGCAAGCGCTCAGTCGGCTATAATGGATGATCCGGGCGATTTCATTTTGAAAATTTGAATCGCCGAGTAGATATTCTTGGCGGGTTGGTTGAGGATCAAGCGGGAATTGGTGATGTGGGTGTCGATCAATTCGTAAGGCCCTCCGCTGTAGTAAATCTCACAGTCATCGAGCGTGCAGTTCTTGAACACATGATTGTCGAGCGAGAGCTTGTGCTGTTTGAAGGTCTGTCCTTCCACGACGATGTAATTCGGCTCGATACCCATCGATTGGCCCCTCCGAAGCGCGGACTATAACAGACTTTCTCTTTGTCTCGCAAACGGACCGACTTTCCCCTTTGTTCTTGATCATTTGTCTCGCTCTGTATAAAATAACGCGGCTTTTCGTACTTCCTTCAACGGAAAATCGATCCCGCCCGAGTCGGCAGTGCATCCTCAGCGGTGAGTGCTCCCCGTCGGCGACGCAGATCGGAGCGGGATTCTCATGACCCCATAACCAGGAGGATCGTTCGGTGGACAGCGCATCAGCGGTCGTGATCTTCGCCATCGCCGCAGCGGCGGCCGGAATCGCCTACGGGCTCTATTTGACATTCTGGATCTTCAACCTCCACGCGGGCAACGCAGAGATGCAGCGGATCGCGCAGGCTATTCAGGAAGGCGCCGCGGCGTATCTGAACCGGCAATATCGTACGGTCGGTATGGTCGCGGCGGGGTTGTTCGTCGTGTTGTGGGCGGCGGGATTCTGGTCAGACAAGTTCGGTCTCCTCACAGCGGTCGGGTTTCTGATTGGCGCGGCTGCGTCGGCGACGGCCGGCTATGTGGGGATGAATATCGCGGTGCGGGCGAACGTGCGGACGGCGCAAGCGGCCCACAATGGCCTGAATGCCGCGTTGACCGTCGCGTTCCGCGGCGGGGCGGTCACGGGGCTGTTGTTGATTGGGTTGGGCCTGCTGGCGGTCACCGGCTTTTACGCAATCGCGTCGGCGATCGCCGGTCAGGAAAAAGCGGTGCACGCGCTGCTGAGCCTGGGTTTTGGAGGAAGTCTCATTTCTGTCTTCGCTCGGGTCGGCGGCGGAATTTACACCAAAGCGGCGGACGTGGGCGCGGACCTCGTCGGAAAAGTTGAGGCAGGCATCCCTGAGGACGATCCTCGCAATCCGGCCGTCATCGCTGATAATGTCGGCGACAACGTGGGCGACTGCGCCGGTATGGCGGCGGATCTCTTCGAGACCTATGCGGTGACGACGGTGGCGGCCATGGTGCTGGCTTTTACGATGTTCAAGGGACAGACCGAGCCGATCCTCTATCCGCTGGCGCTGGGCGCGATGACGATCCTCTCGACGATCATCGGGATCCTGTTCGTCAAAGTCGGATCCGGCGGCGGTATCATGCCGGCGCTGTACAAGGGGTTGTTCGTGGCCGGCGGGCTCGCAGCGGTCGCGTTCTACCCGATCACCGTCAAGTTGATGGGCGGTGTAGGTGGGGTCAGCAGCACAAGCTACTATGTAGCGGCGCTGTTGGGGCTCGGCGTCACGCTCGCGATGGTCTTCATCACCGACTATTACACGTCTAAGAGCTTCTCGCCGGTGCAGGAGATCGCCAAAGCCAGCGAAACGGGCCACGCGACTAATATCATCGCCGGGCTGGCGGTCGGCATGCAGGCGACCGCCTGGCCGGTCGTCGTGATCGCCACCGCGATTTTGGCGAGCTACTGGGTGTGCGGCGGCGCGACGGCCGGCGGACTGTATGGCGTCGCCGTAGCGGCTGTGTCTATGTTATCGATGGCGGGGATCGTGGTCGCGATCGACGCGTTCGGTCCGATCACCGACAATGCGGGTGGCATCGCGGAGATGGCGCATCTCGGCAAGGATGTGCGCAACATTACCGATCCGCTCGATGCGGTGGGCAATACCACGAAGGCGGTGACCAAGGGGTATGCCATCGGGTCAGCCGGTTTGGCGGCAGTGGTGCTCTTCGCGGAGTACGCCCGAGCCGTTGAAACAGAAAGCCAGTCCAGCAGTTTCGATCTCTCGAATCCCTCGGTGTTGGTCGGGTTGTTCCTGGGCGGTATGTTGCCGTTTTTGTTCGGGGCGATGTGCATGAAAGCGGTCGGGCAAGCCGGCGGTCTGGTGGTCGAGGAAGTGCGCCGTCAATTCCGGACCATCAAAGGGATCATGGAAGGGACAGCGAAACCCGAATACGGCACGTGCGTCGACATCGTCACCCAAGCCGCGATCCGCAAGATGATGGTGCCCGGCCTGATCCCCGTGGTGTCCCCGATCCTGGTCGGTGCGGTTCTGGGGCCTCAAGCGCTGGGCGGGGTCTTGGTCGGCAGCATCGTCACGGGGCTATTTGTCGCCATTTCCATGACGAGCGGAGGAGGGGCCTGGGATAACGCGAAGAAGTACATCGAAGAACAAGGCAAAAAGGGTAGCGAGACGCACAAGGCTGCGGTAACCGGCGACACAGTCGGCGATCCCTGCAAGGATACGGCTGGGCCGGCGATCAATCCAATGATCAAAGTCATCAACATCGTGGCGCTGTTGATCGTGGCCCTGCTCGTGGGTTGACGAAAACGAGACGAGTACGCCGAGAAGGAGGGATCGGCTTGACGGATTGAACAGCGCTGGAGTATGGTGACGCATTAGATTTGCGTCCTGTTGGGAACCGCGTCGGATGCTGTTCCGCGGGAGCGTGGGAGGTGCTCCTATGGAGAAACAAGAGAGGAGACCGGAATCCACCAAAAGGGAACCGCAGGCGAAGGACGAGGTCAAACCGAATCCTAAGGTCGTCGAAGCCGGCAAGAAACTCAAAGAGGACATCGACAAACTGGTCGATGAGATCGACGACGTGCTCGAAGAAAACGCGGAGGAATTCGTGAAGAACTACGTCCAGAAAGGAGGAGAATAACCCGCTCGCCCCGGAAAAGCTCCCACCATCGCTTTCCACTGCTCGTCCAGTTTATCCGATCTCGTTCCGGCTGACCGCTCCATTCTTCGAAGTCATTTCCACGTGTCGGGTGTGTCCTCAGAGGGGCATCCGGAAGATTGGAAATTTTACCTAAGTTGCACCGGCACTCGGTCTTTCGGCCGGTTTGACAAAGTCTCCTGCTCTCTATACTATTCCTGTGCTATTCCCTTTAGTTCTCAGATGGTTGTGAGCGGGAAACCTGTTCGCTCTCGGAGGTGCGCAATGCGCCAGAAGCGGTGGGTGTTCAGGGATGTCTGCCAGACGCAGCGGGCCGCGTTAGCCCGTGCGCTCTCGATCTCTTCTGTGACTGCTTCCGTGCTCCTCGCTCGCGGCGTGGCGACGCCCCATGAAGCCAGCCGTTGGCTCTCGTCCAGCGCGCAGGCGCCTCACGATCCCTTTCTCTTGCCGGACATGGAGCGGGCTGTGGACCGGTTGCATCAGGCGGTGGCAAACGGCGAAAAGGTCTGCTTTTACGGCGATTACGATGTAGACGGCATCTCGGCCACGAGCCTGTATCTGACCTTTTTTCGATCACTCGGCGGGACAGCGCTGGTGTACATTCCACACCGTCTTCGGGAAGGCTACGGACTCAATGAAGCGGCGCTGCGCCAACTCCAGCAGGCAGGCGTGGGGCTAGTCGTGACGTCGGACTGTGGGACCACCTCGCATCGCGAAATTGCAATGGCCCGGGCGTTGGGGCTGGATGTCGTGGTAACCGACCACCATCAAACCGACGGAGCGATGCCACCGGCTCTGGCCGTCCTCAATCCTCACCGGCATGATTCACGTTACCCCTTCAGGGGACTGTGTTCCGGCGCGCTCGCGTGGAAGGTCGTACAAGCGTACGAACAAAAATACGGCGGCGATGTGGCGCTCGAGTCCATGATGGACCTGGTGGCCCTCTCGACCGTGGCGGATGTCGTGCCGTTGCAAGACGAAAACCGCGGGTTCGTCCGTGAAGGGCTGGCTCAGATGACGCGCGGCGCTCGTTGTGGCATCAGAGCGCTCAAGCAGACGGCTGGCATCGATCGGGACTGTACCGCCGACACCGTCGCCTTTCGGCTTGCGCCTCGTGTCAACGCGGCGGGAAGGTTGGCCCATGCGCTCACGAGTGTCCGGTTATTGACAACGGAATCCGAACCTGAAGCGAAGCAATTGGCCGAAGAACTGGAACGGCTCAACCGGGAGCGCCAAGAGATCGAGGAAGGCATGATGGCCGAGGCGTTGGCCTTGGTCGGCGAAGGGGGCGACGCGCCGGCCCTTGTGCTTGCTTCGCCAAACTGGCATCTCGGCGTGGTCGGGATCGTCGCGGCCCGCTTGGTTGAACGCTTCCATCGCCCAACGCTCGTGATCGCAGTGGACAGACAGGGAATCGGCAAGGGGTCGGCCAGAACGGTGCCGGGCTTCGATCTCTATCAGGCGCTCGCCGCTTGCCGCGATCTGCTGGTGGCATTCGGCGGCCACCCGAACGCGGCCGGACTGACGGTCAGAGAAACACATCTCCCCGCCTTCCGTGAGAGATTCTGTGAACTGGCGGCCGAGTGGTCAGGAAAGGAGCCACAGCATCCGATTCTCCATCTGGATGCCGAAGTGCGGTTGAACGAGGTCGATGTGCGGTTGGTGCGGGAATTGGGCTCGCTCCATCCCTTCGGTGCGGGAAATCCGGAGCCGACGCTGGCTGTGCGGAATCTGGCGATTCTGGACGCGCGGGTCGTGGGCGAGGGGCATCTCAAGCTGACCGTTCGCCAGGGAACGTCGTTTCCTTTCGACAGTATCGGATTCCGCATGGGCTCGCTGGCCGACCTCGGCCTTTCACAACGGCAGCCCGTCGACCTGGCCTTTGTGCCGGAACTCAATCGATGGAACGGGCTGGACCGCATTCAGTTGCGGATCAGGGATGTCAAGGCCAGTCAGACGATGTGAGCGCCACGATGCCGTTTGAGACGATTACAGATATCGAACAGTTGATCGAGCGGCTGAAGGGGTATCACGCCGACGCGGATGTGTCGCTCGTGCGGAAAGCCTACGAGTTCTCCGCGAAAGCGCACGAAGGCCAAACGCGGCGATCCGGCGAGCCGTATCTCCATCACCCTCTGGCCGTGGCCGGGGTGCTGACTTCGCTCAAGACCGACGTGGCCGCCGTGGTCGCCGGTCTGCTCCACGACACGCTCGAAGATACCTTGGCGACTCCCGAAGAGTTGGAACAGGAATTCGGGAAGGAAGTGGTCCATCTCGTCGACGGCGTGACCAAGATCGGGAAGATTTCCTTCCGGAACTACGAGGAAAAACAGGCCGAGAACTTTCGCAAGATGGTGTTGTCGATGGCGGACGACATCCGCGTCGTTCTCATCAAGCTCGCAGACCGACTCCACAACATGCGGACGCTGGAATACTTGAGCGAGCCCAAGCGCCGGCAAATCGCCCAGGAGACGCTGGAGATCTACGCACCGTTGGCCAACCGGCTGGGAATCGGCTGGATCAAGAACGAACTCGAGGACTTGTGTCTCAAGCATCTCAAACCGGACGTATACGAGACGCTCCGGGTGCGGGTGGCCAAACGCGATGAAGACCGCCAACAATACATCGACGAAGTGATCCAGCTCGTAAAGAAAGCCATGGCGGACGCCGGTCTGCCGGGCGAGGTGTACGGCCGGCCGAAACACCTCTACGGGATCTATCAGAAAATGGAGAAACAATCGATCTCGTTCGAGGAGGTCTACGATCTGACCGCGCTCCGCATCATCACCGATACCAAGATGAACTGTTACGCGCTGCTGGGGGTGATCCACTCGCTCTGGCGCCCCGTTCCGGGCCGATTTAAAGATTATATCGCGATTCCGAAGTCCAATCTGTATCAGTCGCTCCATACGACGGTCGTCGGACCGAAGGGGGAGCATGTGGAATTTCAGATCCGTACCGAGGAGATGCATCGCGTGGCGGAGTACGGGATCGCCGCGCATTGGCGGTACAAGGAACAGGGCCGGATCGACGAGCGCGACAGCAAGGTCTTCAGTTGGTTGCGACAGTTCGTGGAGTGGCATCAGGACCTGCCGGACAATCGGCAGTTCATGGACTCCGTCAAGCTGGACTTGTTCCACGATGTCGTCTATGTCTTCACCCCGAAAGGCATGGTGAAGGAGCTGCCGAAAGGTTCGACGCCGGTCGACTTCGCCTACGCCATCCATACCGAAATCGGAGATCACTGCGTCGGCGCCAAAGTCAACGGCAAAATTGTTCCGCTCAAACACCAGTTGACCAGTGGAGACACCGTCGAGGTTCTCACCTCGCCCAGCCAGACACCGCACAAGGATTGGCTCAAGTTCGTCCGCACGTCGCGCGCCAAGACGAAGATCAAGCATTGGCTCAAAGCCGAGGAGCAAAAACGCAGCGTCGAGATCGGCCGGCGGCTGCTCGAGGCGGAATTCCGCCGGCACGGCTTGGCGCCGGCGCAGATGCTCAAATCGGAGCAGTTGTCGGAAGTGGCCCGGCAAGCCGGGTTTGAAACGACGGACGAGCTGGCTGCGGCGGTCGGATACGGGCATCTGGCGACCACACAGGTGGTGAGCAAGCTGCTCCCGTGCTCCGCGGGGTCCGAGACCATCGCGCAACCGGAAAGGCCGCCGGCGTCGAAGCCGGTCGCCGGGAGAGCCGACGACAAAGGCGTCAAGGTCAAGGGGGCGCGGGATCTGCTCATGCAGCTCTCACGTTGCTGCAACCCGGTTCCCGGGGATCGCATTCTCGGCTACATCACCCGCGGTCGCGGACTGACGATCCATACGGTGGATTGTCCCAATCTCGAAGCGCTGGATTACGACCGAGATCGGTTGGTGGAAGTGGAATGGGATACGACCGCGACCGGCACGCATGCAGTCAAGGTGTCGGTCATCGCCGTAGACAAAACCGGCGTATTGGCGAATGTCTCGTCGTCGATCGCGGAGTGCCAGGCCAACATCAGCCGGGCCGAAATCACGACGCGCGAAGATCGGAAGGCGGTGTTGGATTTCGTGATCGAAGTCACCGATACCGCCCACCTCAGCCGGGTGCTGAAAGCCATCGAGCGGGTGGACGGCGTCATTACCGCTAGGCGTGTCCGAGCATGGCAGGAGCGGTGAGCTGCGCCAGCCCGGCTTTTCGCCGAGGATCTCGAGCGGAGCCGGTCAGGATAAACCAACCGTGAGCCTTGGACTTCTGCTCATCAAAATCGTTCTCACGACCGCCGGCGTGATCGCGGTCGTCGTCGGTCTCGCCTATCTCGCGCGCAGGCGGGAGAAGACGCTTCCCCCGGCGGTCTTTATCGGCGCCGGCATCACGGCCGTGCTGGCTGACGCCGCATTGGTGTTCACCGGCGGCGTGACGCCTTCGCCTCCACAAACCGTGCTCAACTGGATAGAGGTGGGAGCCTACTGCGGGGCTTCGTTTCTTCTGTTGAAAGCGATCGATCTGTTCGTCATCGGGGATTACCTGATTGGTCGGAAGGGGACCTACATTCCCGATGTCGTGCGAACGCTGATTCTCTTTACGGGGCTGACGGCGGCCACGCTCGTCATTCTCCGGCTGGTGATGAATATCAACGTCATTGCGCTAGTGGCGTTGCCCACGGTCGCCACCGCCGTGGTAGGCGTTGCACTTCGGGACACGTTGGTGCGGTTCTTTTCCGGAATTGCGTTGGGCAAGATGGTGCGGGTGGGTGATTGGATTTCCGTGCTCGACCGAGAGGGGTTAGTGACCGACATCGGATTCGGCCATCTCACGTTGCTGACACGCGAGTACGATCACGTCGCCTTGCCCAACAATACGGTGATTCAGGCCGGTCTGATCAATTACAGTCGTCCCACAACGGCGCACATCTGCTCGGTGACGGTCGAGGCCGCCTATCGCACTCCTCCCAGCCAGGTGTGCGCCGTGCTGGTCGAAGCCGCCTTGGCGGTGCAAGGGGTCTTGCCCGAGCCCAAACCGGTCGCGCTGGTGTCCTCGTTCAACGATTCCGGCGTGCAATATCGGTTGCGATTTTCGGTCGACGACTATTCCCTGCGCCCCTTGATCGAGAGCCAGGTGCGAACCTATGTGTGGAACGCGTTTCAGCGCAACGGCATCGAGATTCCATTCCCGCAGCGCGTGGTTCACACGCAGGCCGGGGCGGCGACGGAACAAATGGCGCGGCAGTCGGATCAGATCGTCAGCCATCTCGCCGCCGTGGATTTTCTGGCGGTGTTGGCTCCTGAACAAATCGAGATTCTCGCCAGAGATGCGACGATCCAGAAATTTTTGCCGGGCGAGCGGGTGGTCCGGCAGGGCGAAGCCGGTCAGGAACTCTACATCATTCTGGATGGAACGGCCGAGGTCCGCCTCCAGCAAGATGGTCGAAGCATGACGGTGGCTACGCTCCAGAAGGGTCAGTTTTTCGGAGAAATGTCGTTGCTGACGGGAGAACCCCGTTCGGCGACGGTTGTGGCGGCGACGCCGCTACGTGTGGTGGTCGTCGGCAAGCAAGGACTCAGTCGGGTGGCGCAAGAGGACGGCCGAGTGATCGACCGGATCAGCGAAGTGGTCGCTCGCCGCCAACTGGCGACTGCCGCCGCCAAGGATCAACTCGCCCGAGAAGGCGCCACCATCACGGTGGCGAATCAGACGCGGTCGTTGACCGAGCGCATTCGGCGGTTTCTGTGGGGCGGAGCGACAGTCTAGCTTAAGGAAACTGCAGCGTGGCCCCGCGCTGCAGCTTCAAGGCATCGGCCATCCCGCCGGCGATCTCCAGCACGTACATCGCGTCTTCGGTCGGTTGGTACTGGGGACAGGAGTCGTCGGTGCGCGTGCAGATCGGCACGTTTCGCTCAATGTAAACGATACGTTTCTTGCCGTCCAGCCAAATGATGTCCAGCGGGATCTTGGTGTTCTTCATCCAGAAGGTCCACGGCTTCGGCTCGGCGAACGTAAACAGCATGCCCCGGTCTTGAGCCAGGCTGTTTCGGAACATGAGCCCGCGCGCCCGCTTCTCGGTCGTATCGGCAAGTTCCGCATAGATGGTCGCGCCGCCCGGCGTTTTCACGGGAATGAGACCTTCTTCCGCTGAAGCCGGAGGAAGAACAGCCCATGCGGCGGTGCCGACAATCGCCAGCGAGGAGAATATGGCTTGGTTCAACGCGAGAATGACCCGGCGGTGCCCGGTAGGTGAACAGGAATGGCGAAGACCCATGAGCGCATCCTAATCGGCGCGTCTTTTGACTGTCAAGTTGAAGACCGTCGCACGCTGTCTTGCAAACCCGTTCGCTCCTATGCCATCCTGTCCGGCGCGACGCCGCGAGGAGAAGGGAGGGGCGGCATGAAGGAAAAACGCAGGGTCCTTTATAAGAAAGGCGTGTTTGTCTGTCCCAAGTGCAACCAATCCTATGTCCAGGAGAAGTGGCTCGAGGAGTGGCGGATTCGTTGCCACAAGTGCGATTATCGCGGCTCATTGACCGAGATTTCCGTCGAAGAACACATGGATGAAGAGACTATCCGGTATTAACCGGATACGAGGCCGACGCGGCCAGCCTGGCCGTCGGCCGCCAATGTGCGTTCGTCTCTCCCGAGTCCGGCCATCGTCTTTCCGTTTTCCCGTTCTTGTCTAATCGATCGCAGTCTCTGTGGAGGATTCCGCATGCGTCCACCAATCGGATTGGTTGTCTTGGCGATAACTGTCGTCGTTCTTGGCGGTCGTGTCGAGGCGGCCGAGACGGCAACGCCCTCGGTCAAGGTGCTGGTCGCGTATCATTCCACGACCGGAAACACCGAGAAAATGGCCGAAGCGGTCGGTGAGGGGGTGAAGAGTGTTCCGGGAACGCGTGTCGTGCTGAAGCGCGTGGGACTGGTCACCGCCGATGATCTCTTTTCCTCCGATGCCGTCGTCGTCGGCTCGCCCGTCTATTGGTCGAATATGGCCGGAGAGGTGAAGACCTTCTTCGACAATTGGCAGTTGAAGTTCGGCGTCTTTCCGGAGTTCAAGATGCGTAACAAAGTCGGGGCCGCGTTTGCGACCGGCGGACAGATTGCATCGGGCAAGGAGGTCACCATGCTGACCATTTTGGCCGCTATGCTGGGCAATCAGATGATCGTGGTCAGCGGGGGCGGGGCATTCGGCGCCTCAGCAACGACCGAAGGAGAGAGTCCGGGCATCGATCAGAACGAACTGGCCGCCGCAAGAGCCCTCGGTCGACGCGTCGCAGAAGTCACAGCGGTAGTGAAGCGAGGAATGGCGCGATAACCGTTTCTGCCTTTGGCGTTCCCTGCTTCTTCTCACCGTGCGGAAACCACGACTTTCCTGCTATTTTCAAGCCGATGTCGAGCACCGGCGCAGACGACGAACAAGATGCATCTCTCGAGAATCTGAAGGAACCCCGGCGGGCTAGGAGGCAGGCGTTGCCGAGTTGCGGCAGGGAGTGACGAGATGGCTCGTCGCCAGCGAAACGAATTCGTGGATATTCTTGGCGCAACGACCGCAGCAGCCGTTTTTCTTAAGTCCAAAGGTCTCGATCAACTGGCAGGGCGTGACCGCGCCCGCTCGTCCGGCCGCCCGCACATCCGATTCGGTGAGGCCTTTACAGAGGCAGACATACATGCGTGAGCCTCGTAATAGATGGATGTCTATAAAACAACGATTATGATAACCGTTATCAACTGGTTCTATTCTACAAACTCTTTTCTTCTCCGTCAAGGGTAAATTTGCGCGCTCACTCCGTCAGAACCCAAGGCGAAGGATCCTGTAGACACTGGCAGTGTTGTACTGCTATAAGCTGTTGAAACTATAGGGCTACTCTGTCAAGTTGCTCGAGGATGTCCTTAATCGTCTCGAACCCCGACCGCCAAAATGCCTCGGACGTCATGTCTACACCCACCTCCGAAAGGATTTCCTGCGGACTCTGTGACCCTCCCGCCGCTAAGAGGGCCAGATAGCGAGGGATGAAGGCGGAGCCTTGCTCCTTGTACATCCGATAGAGCGCCAGGACCAATAAATTACCGAAGCTGTACGCGTAGCAATAAAAGGGACTGGCGAAAAGATGCGGAATGGTCAACCATTCCCAGCGAAACTCGTCGGGGACGCGCACGGCCCTGCCGAACTGCCGTTGCAAGCTCTCGAGATAGGAGGCGGCCAAGTCTTGGACGGTTGCGCCGTTGGCGATCATCTCATGGGCGATCTGCTCGAACAGGACAAAGTACGCCTGCCGAAGAACGGTGGCATACAGGTCGTCGAGCTGAGACAGCAACAGGCTTTGCCGAACAGCCTTGTTTCGCTCTTGAGAAATCAGCGCGTCCGACAGGATTCGCTCGCCGAACACCGAGGCGGTTTCCGCGAGCGGTAAGGTGGCGTGGAACGTAAACACGGAGTGATGGGAGGCCATCATGCCGTGGACCGCATGCCCCAGTTCGTGGGCCATGGTGGCAATGTCGCGGGCTTCCCCGGTAAAGTTCAGCAGCACGTAGGGAGTGAGCCCAGGCACCACGCTGTAGCAGTATGCTCCGCTCAGCTTACCCGGTCTGGTCTTCGCGTCGATGTGACGGTCGCGAAACACGCGTTCGGCGAGGTCGGCCAACTTCGGCGAGAACGTGCGATACGCATCCAGCACAATCCGGACGGCATCGGGATAGCGAAACCGCTTCTGTTCCACCCGGTGCGGCGCGTAAATGTGGTAACGGGTCATCGGTTTGATCTTGCAGATGCGGGCTTTCAGTCGGAAATACTCCTGGAAGACGTCGGCGTTCTTGGCGCAGACGGACAGCAGGGCGGAGACGGCGGCGTCCGGCACATCGTTCCCCAGATTGCGGCTGGCAATCGGCGTGGCAAACCTGCGAAGCTGGAGATTTTCGGTCTTCCAGTCATTCACCAGGGTCTTATACATCTCGCCGATCAGGTCGTGATTGGCCGCAAAGACGCGGTAGAGCTCGCGATACGCAGCCTCCCTCAGGCGGGGCTGGGGGCTCCGTACATAGGCCATCAACTCTTCACGGTTGAGCGTCTTGCGTCTGCCCTTGACGGTCAAGGTGAAGGTGAATCCGCTGGTCACCACCTCGTAGAGGGTATTCAATGCGCTCCGGCCGGTGATGTTTTTCAGGTTGATAATTTTCTCCTCCGGCTCCGACAGCGTGTGCGGTGTGAAACGTCTGATGGTTTGGAGGTAATAGCGGTAGGCTCCGGAGCCGGCGAGCAACCGGGCGGCCTTCGTTTCATCCACGCCCTGCCACCAGAGCTCGAAGAAGAGCAGGCGATTCTGGAGCGCCGCCAACCGTTCTTCTACCTTGGTCTTGAACGACCGGGCTTGCGGGTTCTTCGTGTCCTCGGAAAACCAAAGGTGGGCATAGGCGCCCAGTTTCGATGAGCCTGTAGCAATCTCCTCGTCGAGACGGAGCAATTCAAGGAAGGCTTCGTTCGACATGGCAGGATTCAGCCGATCCCGCCAGGACTCAAAAGTGGTCGCTTTTCGGTCCAGTTCGGCGATGAACCGATCGAAATCTCGGAGCGGGTCCCTGAGAAGGTGCGACAAGTTCCACCGATCCGGGAACTGTTCCAGGCCCGGGAGTTTGGCCTTGGTTGAAGTCGGCTTGCGCGCAGCGAGAAGAGGCATGATGGATTTCCTCAACGAGGATTGAAAGTCGCGAAACGTATCATAGCCGAAGCGGCGGCCGGAAATCTTGGCTTCGATCAGCGGGTGAACGCCGGGGGCCGCCTCGCCGTAAGCCGCATTGACAGAGTCGGCGGCGATGTTAGAATCACCGGCCGGGATGCGGGTTCTTCCGTGACGGAGCAGGAAATCAACCGCGCCGTCCAATACGTGACGGCCAGCACATCGTACGCGCGGGAAACCGTGGCGGAGGTCATCCGCACAGGTCTAGACGAACTGTCCGCGCTGGCGACGCAGACCTCGCGACAATTCGAGCGTGAAGCCTTGTTGGAATATGTCTGCCAATGGACGATCAAACGGACGGGACAGCCCGAGCCGTTGGTGCGCGAAATTCTGAGCTGCGCCGGTCGGTGGCTGGACGAGTTGTACGACACGATTGCCGCGGAGCATCCAGAATGGCTGGGAACTCAAGACAACTGAGCGCTGGAGCGCTCCTCGATGACCGGCGGCAGGACTTCTGGGAACAACGCGATGCGTCGTGTTCGATGGAGGCGGAGCCGGAGCCGGAGTCATCCGCTGCACCGCTCTGACGTCGCCTGGCGGCCCGGCCGGACGTTTCGTGCCGTGCGGGCCGGTCAACTTCTTAAAGAAATCGCGGCCCGCTGGACGTCCTTGCACCGATTGTGCGCCGATCGCGCCAGCCGGGCCCGGCTGGCGCGATTGATCGATCGGCTGGCGAGCGCGGACCGGGGGGTTCAGGAATCGGCCCTGGCGGAATTGGAATTGGCCACGCTGCTGATCCGCGCCAATGCCTCGGTGTCATTCCTGCCGGAGTCTCAGACCAAAACCGCCGATCTGGAGTGTGTGGTGGGGCAGGAACGGCTGTTTGTCGAGGTGACGGCCATGGTGGGCCAGGCGTTCCGGCGCCGACCGCTCCTGCCGCCCGCGCGTCAGGATCACGAGACGGCCAAAGGACATGAAAGGGGTACGGACGGGAAACGGCTGATCGACCGCGTCCTGGCCAGAGTGGCGCAGAAGGCCAAGCAGCTGGCCGATTACTGTGCGCCGGTGCTGCTGGCCCTGTCGGTGCCCCGCGGCGACTCGGAACTGTGGAGAGGGCACGGACATGAGGTCGAGGAAGTCGATCTCAAGCTGCTGGCCGGGGCCGTGACCCTCCTCCTGTCGAAGCTGCCTCATCTCAGCGCCGTACTGCTGTCGTTGTGGGAGGTGGAGCCGATAGTGTCGCAGTCCGGCGTCCGATTGGCCAATGTCCTGATGGTGGAGCGTTCGCGTCAGCAGTCAGCCTATCCGCGGGTGCGGGCGCTGATTCTCAATCCGTGGGCGGGGTTTCCGGTGAGCGAGGTGCAGCGCGAAACCCTGACGCGGTTGCTGTAAGTTCAGCGGGTGGGCGGGGGTCAGCCTAGACTTTCTTTCAGCAGGGTCAGATTCTTGGTGACCATGGCATCACCGTTCTTGGTGGAGACCTCGATCCCCCGATTACAGACCCTGCGGCAGTCCTCGATGCGTCCCAGCTTCGCGAGCGACTGGGCCAGCGCATAATAGGCGGCGGAGTATGTCGGCTTCACCTCAAGGCAGCTCTCCAGCGCCCTGGCGGCTTCGTCCCAGTTCCGATCCTCCATGTAGGCCTTTCCCAGCCCAAACCATGCGACCTCGTCGTTCGGGTCGATCGCCAGCACTGCCTTGAGCGGCTCGATGCGCGGATTGGCCACGGATTGTCGCCTCCTTCACCGGCGTATAAAGAGGCGGAAGTGACCGTACCACGCCCCGGCGCTCGTTGTCTATCGCATTTCCGGCGTGTTACGATCGGTGTCGTGATGCGTGGCATGCAAAGAGCGACGTGTTACGCGCGAGGAATCTTTTCCGGTCTTCGCTCGTTTCAAGTTACGCGTCACGAGTCACCCATTACGTTTCCATGGGACGTACCGGGTTCGTCTATCATCCGGCTTATCTCAACCACGACATGGGACCGGGACATCCGGAAAGTCCGGAACGTCTTCGGGCCATCGTGAACCGGCTCGAGTCCACCGGCACGCTGAGGAAACTGGTCCGCATCGAACCGGTCAGCGCCGCCGACGAATGGATCATGCTGATCCACACGAGCGACTACGTGTCAGGTTTGAAATCACGGGCGCCGTCGAGCGGGCGTGTCTCTCTGGACCCGGACACCTCGCTGTCGCCCGGTTCGCTGGCCGCCGCCTATCTGGCGGCGGGGGGAGCGCTGACCGCGGCGGACGCGATCATGGCTGGGCAGGTGGACCACGCCTTTTGTGCCGTCAGGCCCCCGGGGCATCACGCGGAGAGTGATCGGGCGATGGGCTTCTGCCTGTTCAATAATGTGGCGATCGCCGCCCGCTACCTGCAGCGCAAACACGGAATCGGTCGCGTGCTGATCGTCGATTGGGATGTGCATCACGGCAACGGGACGCAGCACAGTTTTTACGACGATCCGTCGGTGCTGTTCTTCAGCACCCACCAGTACCCCCACTATCCGGGCACCGGCCGCGCGACGGAGCGGGGGAAAGGGCCGGGCGAAGGCCTGACCATCAACGTTCCCATGGCGGCGGGAGAAGGCGATCAAGAATATCTCGACGTGTTTCAGCGGGTGCTGGTCCCCGCGGCGGACGCGTTCAAGCCGGACTTCGTCGTCATCTCGGCCGGGTTTGACGCGCATAAGGACGATCCGCTGGCCAGCATGGGCTTGACCGAGGAGGGCTATGCCGGATTGACCAGGATCGTCGCCGTGATCGCGCGACGTCACAGCCGGAATCGGGTTCTCTCCTGCCTTGAAGGCGGGTACAACCTTGCCGCGCTTTCCGCTTCAGTCGAACGCCATCTGCTCGCCCTCTTGGACGCATGAGGAAAGCCAAAACGATCGCCCTGACTGTGGTCGGAGTCGGTGCCCTGGTCTATGTCTACTACACCGAAGTGAAGCCGGCGGTGATCTTCGGGCTTCGATCGGACTACGCGCGGGCGATCCCGTACCAGAAGATTCCCGAAGGCCTCGACAGCTTGCGGGCGGAATCCTGCGGGACCTGCCACCGCGAGATCTATGAGGAATGGAAGTCGAGCATTCACGCCTTTGCCTATCGCGACCCGTTCTTTCAGGCCTACTGGAAAAAAGATCGCAACATCTGGGTCTGCTTGAACTGCCATACTCCGTTGGAGAATCAACAGCCGACGCTGATCAAAGACATCCCGCGCGGGAGGGTGGAGAAGGCGGTCCAGGAGCCGAACCCTCGGTACGACCCCGAATATCAATTGGAAGCCGTCACGTGCGCCGCCTGTCATGTCCGGGACGGTGTCATCTTGGGTCCGTTCGACGATTCTGTCGCGCCGCATCCGACGCAGTTTGATCCGGACTTTCGCACCGCGCAGGTCTGCTATCGTTGTCACAATGTCGTGTCGGGACCGGCGCAATTTTATCGTGTCGGTCCCTGCGGGACCTATGCGGAGTACGAGGGAAAGTATTTCATGCAGGAACGGGGATACATCTGTCAGAGTTGTCACATGCCGGAGGTAGACCGGCCGGTGGCGGATGGAGGGCCGATCCGGCGCGGGCGTCGGCATCTCTGGCGTGGGGGGCACGATCCGGAAATGATCAAGCGCGCGGTGGCGATTCAGGTCAAGGCTGACCCGCCCGCGCCCAGGCCGGGTGATCGCGTCCGGTTCACGTTGACGTTGATCAACGCCGGAGCCGGCCATAAGATTCCCACCGGCGATCCAGACCGTCACTTCACCGTCGAATTCCTGGTCGAAAATGGCGCTCGGCAGGTGTTGGACCGGCAGGTTGATACGATGGGCCGGTGGATTCTGTGGCAACCGGCGATCGTGGAGGTGTACGACAATCGTCTTCTCCCTCTGGCCGGGCGGGACTACACCTATGAGTATCGGGTGCCGGCCGGGTCCGAGCGGCTGACGGTGAAGACCCGCGTGCGGTACCATATTTTGACGGACGGGCAACACGAGATGTTGCGGGAGAAATACGGGTTGACTGCGGACGATCCCTATGTCTTCACTATCTATGAGCGAGACTTCCCGCTTTCCCACGAGTTGACGGCGGCATTGCGCCGAGAAAGCCGTCAGCCGTCAGTTGTCAGCAGCCAGTCAGAGAGTTGTTTGCTGAAAACCGATGGCTGATCGCGGAGACTGAAGAAGAGGAGCACCATGATTCATCCCTGGTTGATCGATACGGAAACGCTTCACCAGAACCTGGGCCGTCCCGGGCTCGTCATCATCGACGTACGGGGCCGGGCGGCGTATGAGTTCGGCGGCCATATCCCGGGTGCAGTGCATTCCACCTGGCACGAGTACAGCGATCCCAACGCGGTAGCCAAGGGGCTGCTCGACCCTGATCTGTCCCGGATCGAACAGAGGCTCCGCGCATTGGGCATCGACAACGACAGCGACGTGGTGATCTATTCGAATCCCTTCGACAACTGGGGGGACGAAGGCCGGATGTTTTGGATGTTGCAATACCTCGGCCATAAAAACCTGAAAATCCTGGACGGAGGATGGGTGAAGTGGACCCAGGAAGGACGGCCGTTCGAGCATGGACGGGTCCAGCCGCAGCCGGGCTCGTTCAAAGCGCAACCGGTCCCGGAGCTCATCATCATGAAGGACGAATTGAAACAGATCGTCCGACGACCTCATCCGGAGACCATGATCGTCGATGCCCGCAGCCTCGAAGAGTATTTGGGCAAGGAAGTGTCCGGGATTCCTCGGCCCGGCCATATCCCATCGGCGGTCCACGTGCCCTGGAACGGATTCCTCAATCCGGACGCCACCGTCAAGGATCTGACCAAGATCAGGGAATCGCTTGAAGAAAAGGGCTTGCAAGAAAGTCATCAGATTGTCTGCTACTGCACGGGCGGCGTCCGATCGGCGTGGCTCTATTTTATCCTTAAAGTGGCGGGCTATCCCAAGGTGCGCAACTATCCCGGGTCGTGGTGGGAGTGGAGCCGGGATTTCGCCTGTCCCGTCGAGAAGGATTTCAAAATGCTACAGAAAATTCTCGGATACGATGAAGCCAGTAAGCCTTCTTGACACTGCGGAAAGGCGTGTGTATGGTGAATCAGGTGTGAGCAGTCTGCTTGAATGAAGCGGGTTCACGTTCGGGTGAAGTATCGCACACATCCATCGAGGAGGTCGATTATGCGCAGCACAATTTTCCGCGGAGCAATGATCGGCGGCGTGATGGTGGCTTTCATCGCTGTTCCGTTGACGGGTGGGCAGGCGTTGGCGGGTAACAAGCATGTGTCTGAAGCGATCGAACATGCCAAGGAGGCGGTGTCGCACGGGAAGCAGGGTCATGCGGACGCGCTCGTCAAGCACGCGGAAGGCGCGTTGAAGCATGCGGAGGCTGCGCAGAAGGAAGTGAAAAGCCCCCATCTTGCCGAGGGAGTCAAAGGGTTGAAGGATGCGGTGGAGCACGGTAAGGCCGGCCATGCCGACAAAGCCACTGAGGCGGCGGAAAGTGCGGTCATGCATCTGTCCGAAGTAAAATAGCCATACCACCAGGCCAGCGGCGAGAGGCGAGGGGCTCGAGGTCCTACACAATCCTTCGCCTCTTGCCCTTGTCTTTCCCTTGCCGCAAGCCGCTGGCCTCTTGCCTCTTGCCCATGAAGGTCGGCTTTTACCAGTTCAATCCGGAATTCGGTGAGGTCAAGCGGAATCTCGATCATGTGGTCGAGCGTCTGAGCAAGGTCGAGTGCGACCTCATGGTGCTGCCTGAACTTTTCACGTCGGGTTATCAGTTTGTGTCACGGGAAGAAGTCGAGCGGTTGTCCGAGCCGGTTCCTGACGGGGAAACCACCGGACGGCTCATCGAAGCGGCCAGGAGCCGTGGCATGTACGTGGTCGCGGGTGTGGCGGAACGGGGCGACCGCGGGTGTTACAATTCAGCGGTGTTGGTCGGACCTTCGGGTTTCATCGGATGCTATCGGAAAACCCATCTGTTCTTCGAAGAAACCTTGTTCTTCCTCCCCGGCGATACGGGTTTTCAGGTGTGGGATATCGGGCTGGCGAAGATCGGTGTGCTCATCTGCTTTGACTGGTTCTACCCGGAATCGGCCAGGACGCTGGCGCTGAAAGGGGCGGACATTCTCTGCCATCCATCCAACTTGGTGTTGCCCCATTGTCCGGACGCCATGGTGACGCGCTGCCTGGAGAACCGGGTGTTCAGCGTCACGGCCAACCGCATCGGCAGCGAGGAGCGCGGAGGCAAAGACCGTCTGACCTTTATCGGTAGCAGCGAAATTGTCGCGCCCAGCGGCCGCATCCTGCATCGGGCTCCACGCGATCGGGAAGAAGTGACCGTGCTGGAGATCGATCCGGCCGAAGCCCGGAACAAATCCCTCAACCCGTACAACGATCTGTTGCAAGGTCGCCGCCCGCAACTGTACGCAAGTTGATTGCGCGGACAATTCTGCAGATCCGATCACGCACATGGAAAGGCAGACGATACACATGGTCCCGATGATGGCCCCGCTCGGCAAGGGCATCTTCCTGGTCGCCTCGCCGGCGCTGCGCGATCCCAATTTCCGGCAAACCGTGGTCCTGCTCTGCGAGCACGGACCAGAGGGGGCGCTGGGAGTGGTGGTGAACCGGCCGACCGCCATGCACATCGCGGAAGCCTTGCCGCAGGTGCCTGTCCTCGAAGGGCAGAAGCACGTGCTGTTCGCCGGCGGTCCGGTGCAAACCAATCAGATCATGCTGCTCTACCGGCTGGATCAGATGCCTGAGAATTCTCACCACATATTCGACGGCGTCTGTTTGGGCGGAGATCTGTCGGTGTTGGAGCGCATCCTCACGAGTTCGAGGGGCAACGAAGCCTTCCGCGCCTATCTCGGCTATTCCGGGTGGGGGCCCGGCCAACTGGAACGGGAGATGGAGACCGGTTCCTGGATCACTCTGCCGGCCGACCCCGCGATCGTCTTTGAGAAAGATCCGGCGAGGATTTGGCCGGACATTCTCGCCTCGCTCGGCGAGCCGTTCCGGCGCTACGCCGACATGCCGCTTGACCCCAGCCTGAACTGACCGGGCCGGCGCATGACACGCTTGTCGCCGGGCTGCTACCGTTTCCGCGGTCGGCGCGTTGGTTCACGCCGCAGGTGAGCCGCGGTCCGAAACCTCATGCTGGTTATCGCAGCGCTGAGCGTGCCCGGGTGCGGGGTCATCTACACCGTCGTGAACTCGGAATCTCGGCTCGACCGCCTGTCCGTCCCCATGACCAAGAACCAAGTGTTGGCGGAGATGGGAAGCCCGATCGAGTCCTCCGTGACGACGGGCGGGTGGTGATCTGGGAGTTTCTCTGACCGCCCGCAGGCAGTGGGTGTATGAACTTGCGCTCTGTCCCGTCTCCGTCTGGGTCGGCGGCTGTCTGTTTTATCCGTTCACCAATACCGCATTGGAACGCCACCGGGAATATCCCTTCCACGTCGTACTGGTGAACGAACAGCTTTGCGCCTGGGTTCGCCGCTCGCCATTCTCCAAAAGCGAAAAGTCTGCGCGAGTCCTGCCGCCCTGCCGGGCTCCGCGCCCGGCGCGGAGCCGGTCGTCACCGGTGTCGGACCCATCGCCGGCGAGAGCATGGATCGCTATCGCACCATGGCGGTCTTGACGTTCGGAGACGCCCCCGGCGTGACGGGCAGCGGCTCGCGCGTCGCCGGGATCGTGACGACGTTGCTTCTGGATTTGGACCTGAGCATTGTCGAACGCACCAGATTGGAACAGGTTCTCAACGAACAGGTGACGCTACTCACCTACGGGAATGACGCCGATGCGTTGAAGATCGGCAGATTGGCCGGGGCGAACGCAATCGTGATCGGCGAGGTGCAACAGTGGGAGACCGACCGACAGCAGGGCACCAGTCGCGTGGTTGTTGTCTTTGCGGATGATCGCCGTGGAGACGGGACTGCTGCTGTTCAACGGGGAGGGGCATGGGTCGGATGCGACGGGCGATCAACCCGAAAATATGGCGCGGAAAATCGCTCACCGCATTCTGGCCCGTTTCGGGGTCAAGACGGGCTTGCTCGGCAGCGGACGAATCGGTGTGAACTGGGAAGTGCGCGAATCGGCCGGATCGCGGTATTACCTGGTGCGAGAGATCAAGAGCGGTTCCCCGGCCGAGCGATCGGGGCTCAAGGTCGGAGATGCGGTCCTGTCCTGCAACGGCTCGCCGATCGCCGCCGTCAAACACGAGCGCGAGGCCAAACGGGTGTGCCGAGTCGAGGGCGGCCAGACGCTCGCGCTCGAAGTCAGACGCGGCAACGAATACCTGCTGATCGAAGCGACGGCGGAAAGGCGGGCTGGACTGTAGGTCGTACCTGCCGCATCACGCTCTTTCAAAAAGAACCTGGGCAAGGAATCGCCCGGTGTGTGAGCCGGCCGCCTGCGCGACCTGTTCCGGCCTCCCCTCCGCCACGATCTGACCGCCCTGCACGCCTCCCTCCGGTCCCAGGTCGATGATCCAATCGGCCGTCTTGACCACGTCGAGATTGTGCTCGACCACGACGACCGTGTTGCCGGCGTCGACCAATTTATGGAGGACGGCGAGAAGTTTCTTGATGTCCTCGAAATGCAAGCCCGTGGTCGGCTCGTCCATGATGTAGAGCAGATCGCGGGCCGAGGGGTTTTTCAATTCGGCGGCGATCTTCAGGCGCTGCGCTTCGCCGCCGGACAGGGTTGTGGCCGGTTGGCCCAGTCGCAGATAACCCAATCCGATCGACGAGAGCAGATAGAGTTTTTCGGTCAACTTGGGCGAGCCGGAGAAGAACGACTGCGCTTCGTTCACGGTCATGTCCAGCACGTCGTGGATGGTCTTCCCGCGGAAGCGGACGCTCAACACCTCCGGCTTGAACCGCCGGCCGTTGCACTCCTCGCAGGTCGCGTAGATGTCCTCGAAAAAATACATCTCGAGCTTCTCGTAGCCGTTGCCTTCGCATCGGTCGCAGCGGCCGCCGGCCGTATTGAAGGAAAAATGCGCGGAGGTGAGCCCCAGGCGACGGGCTTCCGGCGTGGCCGCGAAGAGGGTGCGGATGTCGTCGAAGGCTTTCAGGTAGGTGACGGGGTTGGAGCGCGGGGTGCGGCCGATCGGTTGCTGGTCGATCATCCGGACGCCCTTGAGGTGTTCCAGCCCCTTGATCGCGCGGAACCGGCCCATCGGCAGCGACTCCACGCGGAACGCACGGGCCACCGCACGGTAGAGCGTCTCCTCCACCAAGGTGCTTTTGCCCGATCCTGAGACGCCGGTGACGCAGACCAGCATCCGCAACGGAATTCTGACCAGGAGATCCTTCAAGTTGTGCTCGCTGGCGCCGGCGAGCACCAGAGCCTTCCCGTTCCCGGATCGGCGCACGTGCGGGACCGGAATGGATTCCTCGCCCCGCAGGTACCGCGCGGTAAGCGAGCGGCGGTCCTGCAGAAACGCCTCCCGCGGAGCGGCGCACACGACCTCGCCGCCCTTCTCGCCGGACCAGGGGCCAAGCTCGACGATGTGGTCGGCGGCGAGGATCATCTGGCGGTCGTGCTCGACGACCACGACGGTATTGCCGTGGGTGGCCAGGTCCCGCAGGATGCCGGCTAGCGTGACCGTGTCGCGGGCATGCAGGCCGATCGTCGGCTCATCCAGCACGTACAGGGTGCCGACCAGGCGGGAGCCGAGTTGGTTCGCCAGGGTGATCCGCTGCGCTTCGCCGCCCGACAGAGTCTTCGTCTGGCGGGACAAGGTCAGGTAGCCGAGCCCGACGCGCAAGAGGAAACCGAGTTTGTCCCTGATCTGGCGCAGGATATCGTGCGCCACGCGGGTTTCAAAGTCCGAGAGCGTCAACCTGCCGAACCAGTCGGCCGCGTCTTGAACCGTCATCTCGGCAATCTCATGGATGTGCAGTCCGGCCACTTTGACGTACAAAGCCTCAGGTTTCAGCCTGGTTCCTCGACACGCCTGGCACGGGAAGGGACTGCGGTAGCGGCTGAGGAACACCCGGACGTGCAGCTTGTAGCGCTTTGTTTCCAGATACTCGAAGAACTGCCGAACGCCTTCCAGCTTCTCATCACCTTCCCACAGGAGCCTGCGCACCTCGGCCGGGAGCTTGTGATAGGGCGTCGTCAGGTTCACGCCGCGCCGCTTCAGGGCCAGCAGCATCTGTTTCTGCCACCAGTCCGCACCGGGTTTCGTCCAGGGTTCGATGGCGCCCTCGGCCAGCGAACGCGTCCGATCGGGAACGACGAGGTCTTCGTCGTAGCGAAGGATGTTCCCGAATCCCTTGCACTCCGGACAGGCGCCTAAGGGATGGTTGAACGAAAAGAGAACCGGCCTGAGGGGTTCGAACGTGCGGCCGCAACGCTGGCAACGGAAATGCGTGCTGTAGGTCTGTGAACCCTGCCCGATCACATCCACGCGACAGAGCCCGCCGCCTTCCTGAAACGCCGTCTCGATCGCTTCAATCAGCCGGTTGCGGTTGTCGGGCCTGATCACCAGCCGGTCGAGGACAACATGGAGGCCGGCCTTCGTCTCGCTTCGACCCTCTCCCCTGCGCGGGAGAGGGTCGGGATGTGGGGGACGTGGAATCGTAACGCCCGGCCGGAGGTCCACCACCTCGTCGCCGCATTTCAGTCTGGTGAAGCCTCGTCGCAGCAGGGACTCCGTCAGGGAGCGGTCATGTCCCGGTCCCAGGTCCGTGATCGGGAACAGAATCATGGCCCGGGCATCGGGAAACCGTGAGAGGAGATCGTCCGTGACGGAGCCCGGATGAAACCCCCGTGCCTCTTCCCGGCAGTCGGGACAGACCGGCCGGCCGACCTTGGCGAACAGCAAGCGGAGCAAATCGGCGATCTCGGTCGCCGTGCCGACCGTCGAGCGAGCCGTGCGCACCGGGTTCTTTTGCTCGATCGCGATGGCCGGGCGAACGTTGATCAGGCGATCGACATCCGGACGATCGACCTTCTCCAGAAACATGCGCGCGTAGGTCGAAAGCGATTCTACATAGCGCCACTGCCCTTCGGCGAACAAGGTATCGAACGCGAACGACGACTTGCCCGATCCGGACACGCCGGTGATGGCCGTGACCGCGTTGTGCGGGATGCGGAGGGAGATATTCTTGAGGTTGTTCTGCCGCGCGCCTTCGACGATCAGGTCGCCGGAGACATGATCGGGGTTCAGAGTGTCCGGCACGAAGGAGCCCTCGGATGGATCGAATTCTGTCATCCTAGCAAGCGCCCCAGGGTGGTGCAACCGGCGCCAGCCTCGAGAGGAAGATCTGGTGAGAAAATCGCGAGCAGCCAGCGGCTTCCCTCCCCCCTGGGGGGCGAAGGAAGGGTGAGGGGCATGTTCACGCTTGAGGTCGAGACGCAGGCTCATGAATTACTGCTGGCTATTTGAGCGCGGCCGGGCTAGGCTGTCCGGGAAAGTGGAAAACGGAGCCTCGTATGACTCAGCCCTTGCCGGCTGCTGAGTATCTGCAACTCGGCAGACAGTTAGCCGACCTCCTAGGGACCAGCCTTGACGGGCAGTCGGCTGAAGCCCTACGGGCGCTGGCTCGGTCCTATGATCCGTCAGCCGGCGAAGCCCGCATCAACGCCGAGGTATTCCTGTTTCACAAATACCTCGTCGTCCGTGCCTGCATCGACGTTCTTCCAGAGCGTCACAGTGAAGGCGTCGTCGGCGGGTTGTTTGCGGTTCTGAATGAGCGGGCCACTCGCCTCAACATCGGCCAGGAGCGGCTGGCGGCGATGGAACAGATGTGGCTTGATCGGGCGCAGGAATTCGACGCGCCTTTTTCTCTCGACCGCCGGGAGTTCTTGGCGGAACCGCCCGATGCCCCGCATTGGCAACGGACACTTGCGCGGTTTTGCCGGAACGTCAGCGGGACCGGCGTGCCGTCTGGCGCATCGCCTTCTGCGGAACTTCTCTCCTTTGAAGCCAGCAACTCCGTGACACACACCCTCGGCACGCTTCTGGAAGCCCTCGAAGAAATAAGCCGACTCCACTTCCGGGACGACAGGTAGGATTTGCTTGCTCAACCCGGTTCGCCTTGGATCAGCCTGCCCGGAGAAGGTGACCGCCTTTCCTTCCATGCGTATCGGTCATCGCAGCGCCAGCTTGAGCAGCCCGACGCAGCCCATGTAGAGGGCGAGCGAGCCGGCCATGGCGGGCCAGAAACCGAGGCGGTGGATGGCGACGATGAGGAAGCCGACGTAGACAAGCCAGGCGGGGACGAGCCACAGAAGGTGCTTGGCATAGATCGCCGCGGGCTCGCTTCCACCGTTGAGGTAAATCAGCACGATCGTGACGCCTGTGATGGCCGGAAAAGTGCTGACGAACGCGGCGAGAAACCCCCGCCCTTGGGCGCCCATGTAAGTGGACAGACTCACCAACAGACCTCCCAGCACAAAATACAGTCCGTACTTCATCAGCTCGCTCATCTGACCTTCCCCCTTCTTGTCCGATGTCTTTTGCGCGTCGCTTACGAATCGTCAGGCTCCCTCTCCCCTTCGCCTCTCCCCAGTGGGGAGAGGGACGGGAGAGGGGATGGTTACGCTGACTGAAACGCCTCCATCGCTTCTTTGACAATCTCCTTGCCCATACCCGTGTACCGAGGCGAGAAGTGAAAGACGACCAGTTCGCGCACCTCGGCTTTCTTGGCCATCAGCCCCGCCTGGCGGGCGGTGAGGTGGTACCGCTCATAGGCCTTGTCGGCATCGCGATCCAAATAGGGCGCCTCGCAATAGAAGATGTCCGCGCCGCGGGCCAGCTCGACGATCTTGGCTTCATTCTCGTCGTCGTACCGGGCATCCACGACATAGGCGATCTTCTGGCCGCGCGTGATGGTCAGGAACCGCTCACGCACCTCCCCCAGCACGAACTCCAGGTCTTGACGATGGTGCTCGAAATACAAGGTCGCCGTGAATCGGAAGTCGTCGGGTTGGCCCTGCCAGAGGTATTGTTTGACGTCTTTCAGCCAGGAGCCGACCGGCAGCCCGGCGTCGTGCAGGCGCTGCTTGTTGACGTTAATATGAAACTGCTCCTGCAGAGCGTAGCCGAAGGAGGGGACACGATGGTTCAGGGGAACGGCGCGCACCGTGAACATCGGGTCTTCGAGCACCGGGAAGGCTCCCGCGGTCTGTGTTGGGCGCGATCTTGCCTGGTCCTCATGGAGCGCGAACCCATCCGTGGCCAGGAAGGTGGCGTGCTTGATTTCGCTTTCGTGAAATTCCTGGACCTTGATGGACAGCGGATACCCGTCCACAAGGTTCCAGGTATAACCTTCCAGCTTGCCCTGCACGTTTGCGATGAGACCCGGCGGACCGTAGAGCCGCAGGGTCTTGCCGCGCCCCAGCGCCACCCGTAGGACCTTGTCGAAGCCGATAAAGTGATCCATGTGGGTGTGAGAGACGAAAATGTCGTTGGCCCGCAGCAGGCGTGCCGGCCCGAGCGCGTCGTTCTGGCCGAGATCAAAGAGCAGCGCACGCTTGGACCAGCGGACCTCGACATACACGCCGGGATCGCCGAAGACATCGTTGACAAGATAGCTGGAAAACGAAGGATTCATGGGTGGACTATCTGGCGATCTGATGGTCTGCCGATCTGAGGAATGCGATATCAGGGAGTGATGAACCGGCCAACAGATCAGCAGATCAAATAGATCATCAGCTCGGCAGATTCCTATGCCAGCGCAGCCCTTACTACCACGTACATCACCATGACCTCGGTCGCATGGGCGACGATGGTGGCGTACAGATTCCGCAAGCGAATCCAGATCGCTCCCCAGATCAGGCCGTCCCACACCGCGATCCAATGGAGGTGCTGAAAGGTTGCCACCATGAAGGGGTCAAAGGCAAATGCCAGCGTGCTGGTCATGACCGCCGCCGGCGGAGCGAACCGGTCGGCGCGCGCGCCGAGCGTGTTCCTCCCGAGCGCCAACAGGCGGCCCAGGATGAATCCGCGAAAGTTCAGCTCGACGAAGATGGCGATGAGGGTAACGGTCCAGGGCAACATGAGAGCAGCAGGGACCTTGGCGTGCGGCGTGTCCTTGAGGAACGTAATGTCCTGTCCGAGCCAGGGGATCAGGCGCAGAATGACCAGCGTGTTCACGGCGCCGAGCAACAGCCCGGTGACCAGGCCCCAACGCACCCCTTCGGGAAAGCAGGTGATCTTCAGCCCCAGGCGTTCGATGACGCCGGTGTTTCGGAAGCGCCACGTGATCAGCGCGAGGTAGGCGAGGGATTGCGGGAGAAATTGAAGCCAGGGCTCCCGCTGAAGTTCCGCCGGCAAGGCGTAGAACAGGGCGGTTCCCCCGAGCGGCAAGAGCGCCAGCGCCGCGGCGCGCTCCGCCGCCGGGGCGGTTTCCACGCCGTGGCCGCCCGCAACGCGTTCGGCGGTCGCGCGCACGGCCCGGCTACTGGAGTTCGATGTGATAGCGATCGAGCGTCGTCGCCTTATGCCGGGCCAGGTTCGAAAGCGACTTGTTGTAATCCACGATCGCCCGTAATTCATTCGCCTGCGCGGTGGCCAAATCCCGCTGGAAGTCCAGCACGAAGCGCGTGGTGCTCAGGCCCACCTTCAACCGCTCCTGCTCGGCTTGCAGTTGCTTTTCCGCCATGATGCGGGCCGAGCGGGTCGTTTCGATACGCTTGAAGTCCGTCTGGACGCGACGCACGGCCTCGCGCACGCCGACGATGATCTGTTGCCTCACGCTTTGCAGCGACGCCTGCGCGTTTCTGGCTTCAAGCTGCCGCTTGTTGTAGGTGCTCCAGGCCGAGCGGTTGCCCAGAGGGTAGCTCAAGACGAGGCCGGCTCCGTAGTTGTAAAAATCGCCGCTGAAATTCTTGTTGACGGAATCCGGATAGTCGTTGCCCAACCCCGCCAGCCCCATCGTCCCCTGAAACGAGAGGGTCGGGAGAAGCTGGTTCTTGGCGAACTTGATGTGCAGTTCGCTGGTCTCGACGTTCTTGCCGGCTTGAATGATCTCGGGCCGCCGCTCGAGGGCCACGTCGATCGCCTCCTGCAGGCTGATCGGCTCCAGCACCGTGACCGGCTGATCGACCGGCGTCAGGCGGACGTCCTGCCGCAGCTCTTCTTCCGACGGATTGAGCAGACGGCGGAGCTGATCTTCCTGGTCGCGGATGGCCTTTTCGGCAACCAGTATTTGTTCGACCCGGGACGCGACCGCCGCTTCGGCCTGCAGCACGTCCACGATCGACATCACGCCGGCTTTGGCCTTGGCACGGTTGCTCGCGAGCAATTCCTCGGCCGCCTTCAACGCGGCTTGCGCGACCTTGAGATTTTCATAGGCGAAAACGAGTTCCCAGTACGTTTGCTCGACGGTCGCGAGCACGGTCATGACCCGGTCCCGAAAGACATGCTCTTCGACCGTCGCGTTGTTCTGGGCGATTTTGATAAAGGTCTTGTTGAGATCCACGCCGGCGTTGCGGAGCAGCGGCTGCGTCAGCGTCAGCGCCAGACCGCCGGTATAGGCCGGATTGAAGAGGAAGCCGGACGCGACGTTGGCGTTAATGTTGCTTCGCTGCGGGCTGTAATTGAGGTCGACGTTTCCACCGGTCAAGAGGTTTTGGGTCAGATCGACCGTGACGGAATGGTTGCGTTGATCGAAAACGGTGATCTCTTGGAGGACCCCGGCGGTGCCGCCGAAGACCGGCCGGTTCAGCGGATTGACGATCCGGTTGTATTGACCGTTCAGGCTGAAGGTGGGGTCGAACTTCGCCTGTTCGATGATGATGTCGCTGAGGCGGCTCTCCTTCGTCTGCCGGCTGATCGTGATGTCCAAGTTATTTTGCAGCGCCCGCAGCGCGGC